>Ga0272446_1000392_pt1 | contig 69313 bp, 59 predicted proteins | sample YNPCB0061_FD_194587 | JGI IMG/M metagenome (GOLD analysis project Ga0272446, IMG submission 194587) | Hot spring microbial mat communities from Yellowstone National Park, WY, United States - YNP-CB-006-1 | ecosystem: Environmental > Aquatic > Thermal springs > Hot (42-90C) > Sediment | place...
CCATCACCGCGTGCATGCGAAAGCTTCTAACGATCCTGAACGCGATGATGCGAACGAACACGCCCTGGCGCGCGCTTCAGGCTTGACGGAGGTAACGGCTGCTCCTGTTCAAAATCTGTCTAGCGTGAAGTGGCGGCCTCGCCGCGGTAGCGGAGGCCGCCGGGCGTGACGGCCCAGCCGAGCGCGTCCATGGCGCGAATTTGTGTCTAGCGCTTGGGCGGCGGGACGGCCATCAGACGGCGGAAGCGCTCGCGGTCGACGTTCTCGATGCGCACGCCCACGCCGCGATCGGGGCGGGCGTAGACCACGCGCCCCTCGACGCGGATCGGCTCGCGCGAGCCGGGGAGCGGGAACTCCATCGTGATCGCGTCTCCGGGGCGCTCGAGGGGGAACCGGTCGTCGAAGGCGAAGCCGTTCTCCGAGAGGTTTCGCACGAGACGGTAGTGCAGGTCGGCCCCGCGCACCTCGACGGCGAAGAAGCTGGTCTCGACGCGCGGCTCACGGCGACGGTTGCTGCCGTTGTCGTCGTTGCTCCCACCGCCGCTCATGCCGTGCGCCATGTGAGACGAGTACGTACAACTGCCAACTCTTGTCGTCAATCCGGACGGCTGACCTCACGCACCGCGAAAAACCCTGGTCCGACCACGACTTGCGCTGGGGTCGGCTGCGCCCAGCCCGTCGCTGTCAGCGCCTCAGAGCGCGCGCAGCCACTCCGCGGTGCGCTCGTCCGCGGGGAACCACGACTCCACGCGCAGCTCCTGAGCGGTCACGTCGGCTGGCGTCCCCAGCGTGGTGATGGTCGAAAAGAGCGCGAGGTCGACGCCCTCGACCCGGAGGTGCAGCGGCACGACCAGCGGCATCGCCGTCGCCGGCGACGCGCGCGCGAGCCGCCGCGGCACGCCGTCCAGCGCCAGCACCTCGGCGAGCACCCGCGCCGTTGTCGAGCGCGGCCCCTCGGCGAGCGCCTCGCGGTGGGCCCGCTCGACGACGGCGAAGGCGACCTCCTCCCAGTTCACGCAGAACCGCCGCAGCCCGCGCGGGTCGAGCGTCATCCGCATCACGTTCGACAGCAGCTCCGGCGGCGCGTCGGGCGCGATCCGCGCGAGCAGCCGCGTCGCTCCCTGGTTCGCGCGCCGCACGTTCCACGCCGCGTCGACGCAGACCGCCCCGTAGGGCTCGTGGCGCGCCAAGAGGAGCTCGATCGCCTGTCGCACCGGCGCCATCTCCGGCGCGTCGAGCTCGGTCTCGCGGTAGACGGGCGCGAAGCCCGCCGACGCCAGCAGCATGTTGCGCTCGCGCAGCGGCACGTCGAGCGCGCTCGCCAGCACCAGCACCATCTCGCGGCTCGGCTGCGCCCGCCCATTTTCGATATACGACAAATGGCGCGTGGAGACCTCGGCGTCGTCGGCGAGCTGCTCCTGCGTCATCCGCCGCGCGACCCGCCACTCGCGCAGCAGCGCCCCGAACGCGCCCGTCGTTTGCGTCTGCACGCCCCCATCGTGCCTCAGCGGGCGCGCGCCGAACATGACCTCCGAGGTCATGGTGAACGCGCAGCCGGCGCAGCACTGTTGCGCGTGGGAGGTCCCCATGAAGCCAGGCACGCTCGTCGCGCTCGTCGTCCTCGTCGCCTTCACCGCATTTTCTGTCTATCCGTTATGGACCGAGGGCTACCTCGCCTTCCTCCGCATCCTCGACGTGGGGCCGTGGGGCGCGCAGGTGCTCATCGATCTCGTCATCGCCTGCGGCCTCTTCACCACCTGGATGGTCCGCGACGCGCGCGAGCGCGGCCTCGTCGCCTGGCCCTTCGTGATCCTCGTGCTCACCGTCGGCTCCATCGGTGCGCTCTCCTACCTCGTCTACCGCGGCCTGAAGAGCGCCGACGCTGCGCGCAGCCCGGCCGCGGCCGTGCGATAGTCGACGCGTGCCCCGCGCGCTCGTGGCCCTCGCCCTCCTCCTCGCCGCCGCGCCGATCGTGCGCGCCAGCGACGGTGACGGCGATCCCGGCGTCGAGCTGGTCACGCGCGCGACGCCCGGCGCGAAGGGGCGCGTGACGCTCTCGCTCACGCTGCTCCCGCGCGCCGGGCACCGCCTCCACCCCGACGCCCCGATCGTGCTGCACCCGCGCGCCCGAGGCGCCCGCCTCGAGCGCGCGCTCTACACGCGCGCCGACGCCGTCGATCCGCGCGCCGAGGCGCCGCGCTTCGAGCTCGTCCTCACCGTCGAGGACGCGGCCAACGCCGCCGTCGACGTCGCCTGCGCCTTCACGCTCTGCCGCGGCGACCGCTGCCGCCCCGTCGAGACCACCGCGCGCGCCGCCGACCTCAGCGGCACGCGAGCGACTTCGCGATGACCGCGTCGCACTCGGCGTGATCGGCGCACACGTCCTTCGACTGCGCCACCGAGCAGGCGTCGAGATCCCCGACGGTCAGCGCGCACTGCCGACCCGAGAGCGCCGCGATCATCGACGTGCAGTCGCCGACCTTGCCGGCCTGGAAGCGGTGATCGTTGCCGCAGTCGACGGTGTGGCCGTCGCCGCCGAGCCGCTTGATCGAGTCGCCGCAGAGCCGCTCCGCCTCGGCGCTCGACAGCGACGAGATCAGCCGCGAGGAGTCGAGGCCGTGCGCCGGCGCGCCGCCGGGGACCCCGCCCCCACCGCACGCCGCCGCCGAGAACGAGAGCACGAACAGACCGATCATCGAAAGCGAACGAAACATTGTTGTCTATCTCCAATTCTGCCCCGTTGGGCAGGGCGCGCTTCAGCACGCACCGCGCCAACGCGTGCGCCCGCGGTGACGGCCGACTCCGCGCCCCGGCGTGAACGCGCGTTGGCGGCAACGTGAATGGAGATGTCGGAAACGGTGATTTACAGCACGAGCTTGTAGCCGTGCCCGTAGACGGTGAGGATGTGGCGCGGCTCCTTGCCGTCCTCCTCGACCTTCTTGCGCAGCTTGACGATGAAGTTGTCGACGGTGCGGTTGGTCGGGTGCGCGTCGATGCCCCAGATCTTGTCGAGGATCTCGTCGCGCGACACCGGCTGCTCGGCGCGCTCGTAGAGCAGCTTGAGCAGCTCCACCTCGTAGAAGGTGAGCGGGATCGTCTTTCGCGCGCGCGTGAGCGTGTGCTTCTTCACGTCGATTTCGCAGGCGCCGATCCGCAGCAGCATCTGATCGGCCGGCGTCGCCGCGCGGTGCAGGTCGAGCCGCCGGAAGATCGCCCGCACGCGCGCCATCAGCTCGGCGATCGAGAAGGGCTTGGTCACGTAGTCGTCGGCGCCCGCCTCGAGCCCGCGGACCTTGTCGCTCTCCTGCCCGCGCGCCGTCAGGATGATGATCGGCACCACGCGGTTGAAGGCGCGGATCTCCTCGCAGACCTGGTAGCCGTTGATGTCCGGCAGCATGAGGTCGAGGATCACGCAGTCGGCCGCGCCGTCGCGCATGAGGCGCACGCCCTCGCGCCCTTTTCCCGTCGCCACCACGGCGAGGTTCTCGAACTCGAGCGCGTCGGTGAGGCCGCGCACGATGTCCGGCTCGTCCTCGACGATGAGCACTGTCCGACGGTCGGTCATGCGGCCCGCTCGCGGCGAGGATACTCAATCTGCGGCGCCGGCTGGCGAACGATCGGAAGGTCGACGAGGAAGGCGGCGCCGCGCCCCGGCTCGCTCTCGACGGAGACCTGTCCGCCGTGCGCCTCGGCGATGTGCTTGACCAGGCTGAGGCCGATGCCCGACCCGCGCACGTTGGTCGAGCGCGCCTCGCGCGTGCGGTAGAAGCGATCGAAGATCTTCGCCTGCTCCTCGCGGGAGATGCCCGGCCCCTGATCGCCGACGACGAGCCGCAGGGTGTCGCCGACGCGCGTCAGGTAGACCGCGATCTCGCCCGCCTCCGCCGTCGGCGACTTGCCGTATTTGACGGCGTTCTCGAGGAGGTTCAGGAGGAGCAGCGTCATCGCATTTTCGTCTAGCGAAATCGGCGGGAGGTCGGCGTCGATCTTGGTGACCAGCTTGAACCCCTCGCGCTCGACGCGGTGACGGTAGACGTCGAGCGCGCGCTCGACCACCTCTGCGAGGTGCCCCTCCTTGAAGTCGTAGGCCGCGCGCCCGCGCTCCATGCGCGCGAAGTCGAGCACGTTGTCGATGAGGCGCGAGAGGCGCTCGGCCTCGCGGGTGATGATGTCGGCGTACTCCTTCGCCTTCTCCGGCGAGCGGAGCTTCCCGAGCGCGAGGAGCTCGCCGAACATGCGGATGAGCGAGAGCGGCGTCTTCAGCTCGTGCGAGACGTTCGAGATGAAGTCGCTCTTCAGCTGGTTCGCGCGCCGCTCGCGTGACCCGAGATACAGGAGGAACACCACGCCGGCGAGCGTGATCCCGAGCGTCAGCGTGATGAGGAGGTACTCCGACCGTCGCCGCGCGCGCTCGCCGGCGGTCAGCGACACCGCCGGCGTCGGCGCCATCTGCAGGCGCCACATGTACAGCGTCGTCGGGAAGTTCTTCTCGTAGAGGTACTTGCCCGGCTGTCCGACGGGGGTGCCGTAGACCACGCGCCCCTGCGCGTCGCGGACCGCGTACAGATATTTTCCGTCGAGCGGCGCGAGCACGTCGGGGAAGAGGTCCTTCAAGAGATAGTCGGAGCTGATCTTGAGGACGACGTAGAAGGTGCGGCCGGCGCGCTCGCGCTTGATGTACGAGATGAGGTAGTCGCGCCCGTCGTAGGTCTTGTGGAGGTGCTGGTGCAGGTCGGGCCGCAGCGACTCGAGCGGCAGGTCCGGCAGGATCTTCGACACCAGCACCGTCTTGAACCCTTCGGCCTCGGCGCTGCGCCGCTTCGAGACGAAGCCGTTCGGCAGGAGGCGCATGCTCTCGTCGAGGAGCGCCACCGCCTCGACCGCCGGCGAGACGCGCACGATGTAGCCCCACGAGCGCGCGAAGTCGGCCAGGTGCTCGAGGTCGACGAGGTCGAACATCGCGCGGTCGGAGTCGATGATGAAGTTGTCGATGCGCTGTCGGGTCTGCTCGCCGAGGAGCTGGGTCGTCGCGACGAGCGAGCGCTCGCTCTCCGCCGCGACGTTGGCGGCGTAGCGAAACGAATAGACGCCGAGCGACAGCGCCGCGACGAGCACGACCGGCGCGATGACGTACAGCGGAGAGATGCGGCCGCGCTCCGTCGACGAGCGCGCGGGGCGCGGGCGCATCGGGAGCTACAGGCGGCGGACGAAGCTCAGCGTGCGCAGCCGTTCGCCGAGCTGCCGGTACGCAGAGGCGTCGGCCTCACCCGCCTCTTCCACCGCGTGCTTCATCGATTCGTTGAACAGCTTCCAAATGCGGAAGAGCCGCAGCTTGGCGTTTCGCCGGAGGTGCCGGGCGAACTTCACGCCGGGCAGCGCCTCGAGGCTGGCGGCGAGGTCCGACGCCGGCAACCAGGAGGGCGCGGACATGCCCGCAACCCGCATTTCCTGATGTTTCGGCGGCGTCCTTTCGTTCGCCTCGCGCCAACCGAACCGCGCTTCGAGCGCGGCCGTCGCGACCTGCTTCCACCGCCCCAATTGTCCCCCCAGTCCGACGAGGGGGAGCACCACACCCGTCCTATCGCGCTGGCCTTCGCCCACGGCCGAGGGGTTATCACGCACGCCAACCGACAGCAAGAACCTGCTTCTCGACTGATTGCGTCATCTCGGAAACCGTGGAGGTTTTTGTTTGCTCACGAAGATACGCTATGATAGGTGCTACGCGACGCTGGGCGAGAGGGCCATGTAGATGGAGGAATTCATCTTCGACGACGATGCGGAGGATGTCGGCGCGGAAGTCGAGGCGTACTGCCCGAAGTGCCGCGCGGATACCACGCACGTGGTCGTCTCGAAATACGAGGACGAAATCCGCAAGGTTCAATGCAATTCGTGCGGCGACGTCCACGCGTATCGCAAGCCGAAGGGGGAGGACGAAGAGGAGGCCACCGCCGCCCCGACGTCCAAGAAGAAGCAGAAGGCCAAACCCACCTACGATCAGGCGATCGCGAAGTGGAAGAAGCCGCCCCGCGCGTACGCGATCAACGAGTATTTCAAAGAGCTTGAGGTCGTTTCGCACCCCAAGTTCGGCATCGGGTTCGTCTCCGATAACATCGGCGAGGACAAGATCGAGGTCACGTTCAAGGAAGACAAACGTGTCCTCATTCACAATCGCAAGAACCTGAGCCTTCCGTTCCTTCGCCCGCTCAATTCACCGGCGGCCAAGGGTCAAAAGGGCGCCGCCAAGGAGGCGCCGGCTGCGCCGGCCGCGAAGGGTGGCAAGGGCAAGGCGGCCGCTCCGGCGCCCGAGCCGGTGGCGACGCCCGTCGCTGCTCCGGCCGCCCGCGCCGACCGCGCCGACAAGAAGCCGGCCCCGGCGAACACCAAGGCGTCGGCTGCCGCTCGTCCCGCGGCCAAGCGTCCGGTCGAGGCGAAGGCGCCCGCGAAGGCGGCTCCGGCCAAGGTCGAAAAGGCCGACAAGAAGGCGCCGGTCAAGGTCGGGAAGGCTGCCGCCACGGCTGCGAAGAAGCCCGCCAAGGCCGCCGCCGGGGCGAAGGCGAAGCCCGCCGGTCGCACGGCCGCCCACGTCGCGGCCAAGAAGCCCGCGAAGGGCAAGCCGGTCAAGAAGCTCTCGAAAAAGAGCCGCTAGCTCTGCCCCGGCGCCACGGCGCCACTCTCCACCAGCACCGCGATCGCCTCGTCCGACATCCCGAGCACCTCTCGGAGGATGGTCGCGGTGTGCTGCCCGATCAGCGGCGCGGGGGTGCGCACCGCCCCCGGCGTCTCCGACAGCCGCACCGGGACGCCGGTCACGCGCGTCTGCCCGGCGCGCGGGTGCTCGAGCGGGACAACCATCCCGCGCGCGGCGACCTGCGGGTGGGCCAGCGCCTGCGCGACGTCGAGGATGGGGCCGGCCGGCACCCCGGCGCGATCGCAGAGCGCCACCCACGCGTCGACGGGGCGCGCGGCGACGATCGGCTCGAGGATGGCCGCGAGGGCGGCGCGGTTCTGCACGCGGAGCTGGTTGGTGCGGAAGCGCGGGTCGTCGACAACGGCCGCGAGCGGCTCGCCGACGGCGGCGCAGAAGGCCCGCCAGAGCGCGTCGTTGCCGACGGCGAGGTTCACGAAGCCGTCGGCGGCGCGGAAGGTCTCGTAGGGGACGATCGAGGGGTGGCGGTTCCCGTCGCGCGTCGGCACCGCCCCCGTCGCGAAGTGGCTCCCCGCGTGGTAGGTGAGGAGCGAGATCTGGCCGTCGAGCATCGAGACGTCGACGTGCTGCCCGCGCCCGGTCCGCTGGCGCGCGTGCAGCGCGACGAGGACGCCGATGGTCGCGTAGAGGCCCGCCGTGAGGTCGGCGATCGACACGCCCGCCTTCGTCGGCGGGCCGGCGGGATCGCCCGTCAGCGACGCGAGCCCGCCCATCCCCTGGATGGCGAGGTCGTAGCCGGGGCGGCGCGACCAGGCGGGGTCGCCGGCGTGGCCGAAGCCCGAGATCGAGCAGTAGACGAGGCGCGGGTTGCGCGCGAGCAGCTCGGCCGGCCCCAGCCCCTGCTTGTCGAGGGCGCCGGGGCGGAAGTTCTCGAGGAGCACGTCGGCGCGCGAGGCGAGCTCGAGGATGAGCGCCCTCCCCTTCGGGTTCTTGAGGTCGACGGCGATCGACTCCTTGTTCCGATTGACCGAGAGGAAGTAGGTCGATTCGCCGTTCAGGAACGGCGGCCCGAAGCGCCGCGTGTCGTCGCCACCGTCGGGGTTCTCCACCTTGACGATCCGGGCGCCAAAGTCGCCGAGGAGCATCGAGGCGTATGGGCCGGACAGGACGCGAGAGAGATCGAGGACCAGCACATCGTCGAGGGGAAGCACGCCGGCGTTCTACCACGCCGGCGCTCGCGTGCGCCTCGCAGGTGCCGACGATCGCTGCGCGCTGCTAGCGGTCGGCGATCGACAAGAGGTGCGTCGAAAGCAGGAACGGTGCAGAGAGGAACGGTGAGTGATCGCTATCGATCACGTAAGTCCGCTCCACGGGCTGCGCGGCCAACATCCGCCGCTGAGAGGCGATGCTGACGGCGCGGTCGCGCAGGGTCGTGATGTAGAAGCGGCGCACGCTGCCATAGCCTTGCGGCGTCAGCTGAAGCGGCGTCGCGAACGGCGCCAGCGGGTCCGACTGGAGCAGCGTCTTGGCGAGGGTGATGTCGATGTTGTCGCTGGTGTTGTAGAAGACGTCCTTCGCCTTGCTGATGTCGATGTCGGCGATGCCCTGATCGGGGCGGAGGATGAGCGCCGTCGGAACGAGCGAGTCGGTGTCGGCGAGCCCGACGTCGAGCAGCGTCTGGCCGCTCTGGAGCATGAAGGCGGCGAGGTAGACGAGCTTCTCGATCTTGTTCGGACGCGCCTCGGCGGCCGACGAGATCACGATGCCACCGAGACTATGGCCGACGAGGATGACCGGCTCGGGGCTGGCGTCGAGGACGGAGGTGACCGAGTTGACGTAGTCCTGCAGCGTGACCGTCCCGGCCGGGACGTCGTCGACCGCGTGCGACGGGAGGTTGATGGTCGTGACCTTGTGGCCGACGCGCTCGAGCGCGGTCGCGACCTTGTACCAGCACCAGGCGCCGTGCCATGAGCCGTGCACGAGGACGAAGTGCTTCGGCCCGCGCCCCGCCTCCGCTTCTCTCGGCTGGCCGGCGACGAGCATGAACAGCACGACGACGATCGATGCCATGAACCCAGTTCCCCGCGACGTTCGGAGCATGCACATCCTCCACAGTAGGGATCTAGAAGTTAACCAAGTTCGAGAGAGGAACTCACGTGTTTCCGTCAGACCGCCCGAAAAGTTGCGTCTCTCGTGAGACGGGATGAAATCGGATCATCGAGACGGAGCCCCGATGACCGAGCGTTGTGCGACCTGTGCCCGCCCCTTCACGCCGCAGTTCGCCTACCAGGTGGCCGTCGTCGACGGCCAGCGGCGATACTTCTGCCACCTCGACTGCCGCAAGACGGCGCTCGGGCAGAGCGCCTTCGCCGGCCAGCGACGGGCGCGGCGGCTCGCCATCTTGAACCAGAAGGGTGGCACCGGGAAGACGACCACCGCCATCAACCTCGCGGCCGGCATCGCCTCGCGCGGCTTCGACGTGCTCCTCGTCGACCTCGACGCGCAGGGCAACGTCGGCGCGTCGCTCGGCGTGCGCGGCGAGCGGACGCTCTACCACCTCCTCACGCAGGATCCGCCGACGACGATCGAGGATGCGGTGGTGCCGGTCCGCGCCCACTTCGACGTCATCACCAGCGACGCGACGCTGGCGATGGCCGAGGTCTGGCTGGCGCGGCTCGACGGCGCGCGCGACCGCGTGCTCGCCGATCGCCTGGCCAACGTCCGCGGCAAGTACCAGTACATCGTGCTCGACTGCGGCCCGTCGCTGTCGCTGCTCAACCAGAACGCCCTCACCTTCGTCGACGAGGTCATGATTCCGGTCTCGTGCGACTACCTCGCGCTCGTCGGGGTCAAGCAGGTCCTCCGGACGCTCAAGGACATCGACAAGCACCTCGGGCACACGGTGCGCATCGCTGGCGTGGTGCCGACCTTCTTCGACGCGCGCACGCGCCTCGCGAAGGAGGCGGTGGACACGCTGTCGGGCCACTTCAAGGAGCGCCTGTTCGAGCCGATCCGTCGCTCGACGCGCCTCGCCGAGGCGCCCAGCCACCGGCAGACCATCTTCGAGTACGCGCCCGACTCGCAGGGCGCCGAGGACTACCGCCGCCTCGTCGACCGCTTCGTGTCGCAGGCGGCGCGGCCCACCACCGGCGCGGGTGCCGAGGGTCGGGCAGCATGAGGGCGCGGGGGGCGAAGGCGCCAGCGGTGGCGACGGGCGACGAGGGGGCGCCGCCGAATGGGCGGGCGCTGGCGTCCGATCCCCTCGACGGGGACGAGGTGCTCGCGCGCTTCTATGGCGCCGCGCCCGTCGATCCGACGCCGGCGTCGGCGGCGCGTAAGAAGGACAAGCCGACGCACTACAAGCTCGTCTGCATCTCGCTCTACACCGAGGACATCCAGCTCCTCGAGTCGCTCGTGGCCGAGCTCAAGCGCCGCGGCCACACCAAGGCGAACAAGTCGCAGGTCATCCGCGCCGCGCTCGATCAGATCGACCTCGACCGCATCCCCAAGGGGTACTGACCCCGGACCTGGGGCCTCAACCCCCAGGCGCACACACCTAAATACATCGATGTTTCGATGACTTAGGCCTCGATTCGGTGAGGCATACCGCTTGCTCAATCCGGCGGCGTGCTGGCGATCATCCGGATGACGAGGTCTGCTCTCTTCGGTTCGCTCCTGTCGCTCCTCGTGGGGGCCGCGACTGGGTGCGTCGGCGATCTCGTCGAGCTCACGCCGCAGCAGCAGGGGACGAAGGACCTCGGCGGCGGCGGCACGGCGGAGGACCTGGCCGGCGGCGGCGGCTCGCCCGACGGCGGCGGCATGGTCACGACGCCCAAGTTCAACCCCGACATCCTGGCCGACCTGCGCTCGATGGGGTGCCTCACCGGCTGCCACACGCCGCCCGCGACCCAGGCGCCCATCATGCAGGACTCGACGGACCCGGCCACCATCATGACCGTCTACGACAACGTGAAGGCGAGAGCGATGAACGGTGAGAATTCGCCCATCCTCACCAAGCTCCTCGCCACCAACACCACCGTGACTCACGGGGGAGGCAAGCCGATCACCAGTACGAGTGATCCGAAGTACGTGCGCCTCCTCGCCTGGGTCAATGGTGGAACACCGCCGTAATCCGCGACGGCGTCGTGGCGTGCGGCGGGGGCCGCCCTCCACGAGAACGCGGAGAGAGAGGGGAGAACGATGTTCGCGTCCAGAGAGGGGTTCTTGTTGGGAGCGCTTGCGCTCGCCGCCGCGGTGACGGTGCCGCTCGGCGTCGCGCAGGCCGCCACCGTCGAGACGAAGAGCGCGATCATGCTGCGTGACCGCCCCGAGGCGCGCGGCCGGGTCGTCGAGCGCGTCCCCGCGCACAAGAAGCTCTCGGTCGTCGGGCGCACGCCCGACGCGAGTTGGTTGCACGTCAAAGGATCGAAGACCGACGGCTGGGCCCCCGCGTCGACGCTGAAGGGCGCCGACGCCATCGTCCGCGGCCGGCGCGGCCCCGCGCGCGGCGACGACGACGGAGCCGGCGAGGGCGAGGGCGAGGAGGAGGCGCGCCCGCTCGCCAAGCGCCGCAACGTGCGGCCCGAGGCCTGGGTGTCGAAGTCGCGCTACCACGACGGCGGCGAGGACAAGGTCACGGTCTCGGCGACGCGGGCCGACCTCTACGGTCGCCCGCAGGCGATCGGGTCGGTGGTCGGCGTCCTCCGTCGCGGCGAGAGCGTGACGGTGGTGCGCCGCTCGACCGACAAGAAGTGGATCATGGTCGACATCGGCGGCGGCGACGTCGCCTGGATCGAGGCCCGCAACACCAAGCCGGGCGCGGCGCACGCGCCGGGGCAGTCGTCGGCGATCCAGGGCGCCGTCGACGAGGTCCCCGTCGAGGACGAGGCGCCGGTCGCCAAGGGCAAGCGCGGTCGACCCGCGCCGGTGGAGGTCACGGTGAGCGAGCCCGAGCCGCCGCCCCCCGCCCCCGCTCCCCCGCCGGCCCCCGCCGGCAAGAAGGGTCGAAAGGGCGCGCAGCAGACGCCCGCGCAGCTCCGCGCCGAAGCCGAAGCGAAGGAGCGCGCCGACGAGGAGCGCGCGCGCCGCGAGTCGATGGCCCGCGCCGCCGCCAGCGACGACGAGGCCCCTCCGGGGATGGCCGCGTCGGCGCGCCGCTCGGAGGAGCGCTCGGCCCCGCCGCCGCCGGTGGTCGCCGAGAAGCCGTCGAAGCGCTCGAAGAAGCAGATCAAGCTCGCCTCGCGCGGGGACCTCGCCGGGCTGGGGGACAGCTCGTCGTCGCCGTCGGGCTCGGGCGACACCACGGTGGTGCGGAGCTGGTCGAAGCTGGGGCCGAACAACGCGCTCGGCATTGGCGTGCGCGGCGGCGTGGCGATCCTCAGCCAGCGCTTCACGTCGAACGCCACCGGCCCGCTCACGAACTACGAGGCGAACACCACCGCGATGAGCGTCCAGGTCGGCGCGGGGTACCAGCGCTCCGTCGGGAAGTACTTCCGCTTCGCCATCGACGCCAGCTACGCCTTCATCGGCGCGGCGGGCGTGAAATACCAGACGTCGACGGGGAATGCGCCGGTGCTTCAGGTGCAGACGCACGTCATCGAGGGCGGCCTCGCGCCGGGCGTGCACTTCGACAAGGCGGGCGGCATCGACCTCAAGCTGCGCCTCGGCATCAACATCACCACGAACCTCATCGAGACCACGCAGCAGCTCGCGCCGCCGTCGGACCAGATCATCGGCATGACCGCTGGGCTGTCGCTGGCGTTCCCGTCGCTGTTCACGGTGAACGGGCGCTCGTTCGGGCTCGCCGGGTACGCCGGGGTGCTGGCGCCGGCCAAGCGCTTCCAGGTGGCCAACCTCGAGGACGGCAAGGACTCGACGACGATCGGCGCGTCGTTCGCCGGCGTCGCCAGCATGCAGCTCTGGAAGGGCCTCGGGATGGAGGCGGCGTACACCTACTCGTTCGCCGCCACGCACTTCACCGGCCCAGCCTCGCGCAACCCCGCCATCACCGTCGCCGACCGCGGGACGGCGCACCACCTCATCCTCCTCGGCCTGACGTACTCTTTGTGATTGGGGGCTTCGCCCCCAAGCCCCCGAGCGCGTACCGGTCCCGCAGACGGGCCCGGGATCGCGCTTAGCCGAGATCGTCCTCCAACAACAGCTCGTCGCGCCGCTCACGGAGGATCTTCGTGAGCGCGTCGTTCAGCGTGTCGCCGCGCTCGAGCATCGTGCGGTAGTGGTCGCTCAGCTTCGAGTACTCGCCGAACTTCAGCGTGAACTCCTCGGCCGCGAGCTTGCGGATGAGGCGGCCGTGGTACTTGCCGTACGAGCCGACCGACATCGCGCCGACGTTTTCCTCGAACCGCGCCAGGTAGTCGAGGTAGGGGTCGATGGACATCGCCGATCCAGCGTAGACGCGCGCTCGGCGGCTTTCAACGGTCAGCGTCAGCGAAAGACGAGCACGAAGATGTCGTAGAGCGCGTGGGTGTAGACGGCGACGGCGAAGCCGCGCACCCAGAACAGCGTCGCGAAGATGAGCCCGCAGAGCGTGCGGTAGGTGAACACCCCGATGCGCCAGGGCTCGCCCCCGATCACGTGGTGCGCAGCGCTGAAGAGCAGCGAGGATGCGAAGAACGCGATGGCGACGGCGACGCCGCGGCGGAGGCCGAGCGCCTTCGTGCCGAGCCAGACGAGCGCCGAGAGGAGCAGCAGGCGGAAGACGAGCTCCTCGTGGACGCCGGCGCCGAAGCTGATGAGGATGCGACCGAGGAGCCCCACCTCCGACGAGGAGCCGGCCGCCGCGGGGGCGAACGACAGGCGCGGATCGATGTGCAGGACGCGGGTCATCACGAGGACGATGAGCGCGCCCATGGTGACGGCGTAGAGCGCCGACTCGACGAGGACGGGGATGAACTGGCGCGGGGTGAACTCGTTCTTCCGTCGGAGGAGCGCGACGGCGATCACGAAGGCGGCGAGGAGGACGGCGTTGACGAGGAGGTACCAGCCGAGCTGGCCGTGGAAGAGGCGGAGGAGCTGGGCGGTGAAGAGGTCGGCGCCGTTGTAGGCCTGCGGGACGGCGATGACGCCGATTTGATAGACAAGAAAGAGCGGAAAGACCAGCAGCAGGCTGGTGAGGTCGTTCGAGCGCTGGAGAAACGCGCGGCGCTTCGTCGAAGTCGGGGGCATGACCGGGCTCGGCTGCTGATTGTGCAACGAACTCGGGCGGGAGGTTATTTCTTGGCGTCGGTGGACTTGAGGTAGGCGTCGAGCTCGCGGCGCATGCAGGCGTTGACGTCCTGCAGCCCGAGGAAGCCGCCGCGACGGGCGCGCGCCTTCTTGAGCGGCTCGCGGTAGCGCGCCTCGCCGGTGGCGATGAGGGCCTGGGCGGCGCGCTTGCGGTCGCGGCAGCTCTTGCCCTTCACCAGCTGGTCGAGGAGCGCCTGGTGCGGATCGGGGTTGTCGTCGACGGGCGGCTTGGGGTCGTCGGCCGGCTGGGGCGGCGCGGGCGCGGGCGGCGCGCCGAGGGCGTTGGGGCCGCCGAGCTTGAGCGCGGCCTCGGAGGCGCGGCGGCGGAGGCGCTCGTCGCGGCAGGACTTCGCGCACCAGACGAGGTCGGGGAGCGCCGGATCGCCCACCTTCTCGACGAGGAGCGTGAGCGCCGCCTGCGCCTCGGGGCCGCGGCGCTCGAGGCAGGCGCGGGCGTTGCCGCGGAGGAGCCCGTCTTTGGCGAGCGCGGGGTCGCGCTCGATCGCGCGCATGTAGTCGCCCATCGCGCGGTCGCGCTCGCCGTCGGCGTAGTTGAGGTTGCCGTAGAGGTAGTGGACGCGCGCCGCCTGCGGGTAGGCGACGATGAGCTGCTGCAGCGCCGCGCGGGCCGGCTCCATCTCGCCGCGCGCCAGCATCGCCTCGACGCGCACGAGGAGCGGCGCGAGCGCCGGCGGCGACGGGTGGAGGCGCGCGCGGATGAACAGCGTCGTCGCCAGCGCGAGGACGAGGACGATCGAGAGCGCGGCGGCGACGGCGGCGCGCGGGTGCGGGACGCCGGCCTCGCGGGTGCGGTCGACGAGGAAGCGGAACGTCGTCGGGAAGACGGAGAGCGCGCGGCGGGCGAAGGCGCCCGACGGCGACGCGGGGGGCTGCGGGTCGGGCGCGGCGGCGGCGCCGAAGGGCTCGGAGGTGCGGCGCGGCTGCGGCGTCGGGCTGTCGATCCCGAGCGCGTGGTCGACGGCGGCGAGAAAGTTGATGGCGTCGGGAAAGCGATCGTCGCGCTTCTTGGCCATCGCGCGGCGCACCAGCGCCTCGACCTCGGGCGCGACGTCGGCGTCGGGGGCGACCGCGCGCACCGACGGGACCTCGTGGACGAGGTGCATCGAGAGGATCTCGACGCGCGACGAGGCCTCGAAGGGGCGGCGGCCGGTGAGCATCTCGAAGAGCATCACACCGGCGGCGTAGAGGTCGGCGCGCCCGTCGGCCTCCTCGCCCATCGCCTGCTCGGGCGAGAGGTACTCGGGCGTGCCGAAGACGACGCCGGCGGCGGTGAGCGCCTCGCCGGGGCGCGGGGTCACGCCCGCGGGGGCGGTGATCTTGGCGATGCCGAAGTCGATGATCTTCACCCAGTCGGGCTGGCCGTCGCGCTCGACGAGGACGACGTTCTCCGGCTTGAGGTCGCGGTGGACGATGCCGCGGCCGTGCGCCTCGGCGAGCGCGCGCAGGATCTGACGGAGGATGGCGAGCGCGCGCGCGGGCGCGAGCGGCCGGCCGGGACCGCCGCCGGGCTCGTGGCCGTCGAGGCCGGGGCGGATGACCTCCGCCAGCGACGGGCCGTCGAGGAGCTCCATGACGAGGAAGAGCAGCCCGTCGGCGGTGCGGCCGAAGTCGGTGACGGTGACGATGTTGGGGTGGTCGAGGCGCGCGGCGGCCTCGGCCTCGCGCTCGAAGCGGCGGGCGATCTCGTCGAGGCGCGAGAGCTCGGGGTGCAGCAGCTTGACCGCGAGCTCCTTCTTCAGCGTGAGGTGCTCGACGCGATAGACGGCGCCCATGCCGCCGCGGCCGATCGGCGCGAGCACGCGGTAGCGATCGGCGAGCACCGCGCCGACGAGGGGGTCGGTCGCGGAGCCGTCGGTGCTGGTGCTCGTCGTCTCGGCGCGCTGGTCGCCCACGGTCTCTGTTCTAGCGCCCGCCCGACCGCCGCGCCGCGGACTTCGCCACCGATCGCTTCGACGCCGGCTTGCCCTTCTTCGGGTTCGGGTGCTTGGGCGGCGCGGGCGGGTGCGGGCGCGCGGGCTCGGGCGGACGCTCGTCGGGGCGGATGATGGCGGTGACCGCGTGGCGCGGCTCGAGGAAGCGACGCGCGACGCGCTGGATGTCGTCGGCGGTGACGGCGAGCACGCGCTCGGCGTAGCGGAGGTGCTCGTCGTCGGGCAGGCCGTAGGCGGCGTGGAAGGCGAGCTGCGCGGCGAGCGCGCTCTTGCGCTGGAGCGAGATGTCGTGGCCGCCGACGAGGTAGCGCTTGGCGCGATCGAGCTCCTCGGCCGACGGGGGCGCGGCGACGGCGCGGGCCAGCTCGTCGCGGATGCCGTCGAGGGCGACGCCGAGGTTCTGCGGGCTCGTCGCCAGGTAGACGGCGAAGTAGCCTGGCTCGACGCCCTCGACGTGGAAGGCCGAGACGCGGTAGGCGAGCCCCTTCTTGTCGCGCAGCTCGACGAAGAGGCGGCCCCCCTGGCCGGAGAGGATCGTCGCCAGCACCTCGAGCGGGTAGCGATCGGGGTCGTTCAGCGTCGTGCCGAGGAAGCCGTAGACGATGTGGCCCTGCTGCTTCTGTCGTTTCCGCTCGACAGAAATGGGGGTCTCCGGCGGGCGCGGCGGCTCGAGCTTGAGCGCGGGGGCCGCCGTCGGCGCGGGGGCCGGCTCGGCGCCGAAGAGCGCGCGGGCGCGCTCGACGACGGTCTCGGGGTCGATGTCGCCGACGATGGAGATGACCAGGCGGTCGAGCGGGAAGGCCTGGCGGTAGTGGTCGACGACGCGACGGCGCGTCAGCGACGTCACCGACTCGGTGGTGCCGATCACGTCGAGGCGATAGGGGTGTTTGGGGAAGAGCGCCTTCTGGAAGAGGCGGAATGCCTCCGACGAGACGTTGTCGTCGCGGGTGCGGATCTCCTCGAGGATCTGGCGCCGCTCCTTCTCCAGCTCGTCGTCGGAGAAGCTGGGGTGGAGGACGCAGTCGGCGAGGAGCTCGAGGGCGCGCTCCCAATGGCGCGAGAGCGCCTCGACGCGCAGCCCCGTCGAGTTGCGGCCCGAGAAGCCGCCGATGCCGCCGGCCAGCGACTCGAGCTCGTGGACCACGGCGTCGCCGGGGCGGGTGGCGGTGCCGCGCACGAGGAGCTGCGAGATGAGGTGGCCGACGCCGTTGGTCTTCTCGTCCTCGAGGCGCAGGCCGCCCGGCCAGACCGCGCGCATGGCCACCAGCGCCACCGACGGGTCGCGCTGCACGACGAGGCGCACGCCCGACGGGAGGCGCACGCGCACCGGGCCGGTCGAGGCCGCCGCCGACGGGGGGAGCGCGCGACGCGGGCGCCAGCGCTCGGCGGCGAGCGCCCGGCCGCGCTCGACGCGGGTGAGGATCTTGTCGCCGAAGTCGCTCGCCGTGGGCTTCGCCACCGACGGCGGCGCCAGCACCGCCAGGGTGAGGTTCTCGCGCACGAGGTAGCGGGCGAGCGCGGCGCGGATCGACTCGGGGGTGGTCTCGCGCACGGCGCGGAGGTAGTCGGCCTCGCGCTCGATGCCGCCGGCGACGGTCTCGAAGAAGCCGAGCTTGCGCGCCTGCCCCTCGACGGTTTCTTTTTGATAGACAGTATCGCTCTCCACGATCGCGCGGGCCTTGTCGAGCTCGGCCTGCGAGACCGGCTCCTCGACGAGACGGAAGAGCTCGGCGGCGAGCGCCTCGGCGGCGCGCGGGAGGTCCTTCGGGGCCAGCGCCGCGCCGGCGACGAAGAGGCCGGGATCGCGCGGGGTGTAGGCGTAGGCGTAGGCGTCGGAGACCACCTGCCGCTCGCGGCGCAGCGTGGTGGCGAAGCGCGCGCTCTCCCCCTGGCCGAGGAGGACGGCGGCGAGGTCGAGCGCGGCGACGTCCTCGTGGGCCACGCCCGGGACGTGGAAGGCGAGCGCGAGCTGGGCCTCCTTCACCTCGGAGGAGACCACGCGGACGCGCGGGACGCGCTGCTCGGGCTCGCGGGCGCGGGCCGCCGGGGCGGCGTCGGCGTCGCCGGGAGGCATCTTGCCGAAGAGCGCCTCGATGCGCTTCTCGAGGCGCGCGCTGTCGACGTCGCCCACCACGACCAGCGTCACGTTGCGCGCGACATAGTGTCTATGGAAAAAGGCGAGGAGCGCCTCGCGGGTGAAGGTCTTGACCGTCTTGGCGGTGCCGATCACCGGGCGGCGGTAGGGGTGCTTGGTGAACGCCGTCGAGAAGAGCGCCTGCGAGAGGACGCGGCTCGGCGAGTCCTCGCCCTGCTTCACCTCCTCGAGGACCACCTTGAGCTCGCGCTGGAGCTCGCCCGCGTCGAAGGTGCTGGACTGGAGGGCGTCGGCGAGGATGTCGAGGCCGGTCTCGGCGAAGCGGCTGGCGAGGACGACGTGATAGACGGTCTGGTCGAAGCTGGTCCAGGCGTTGATCTCGCCGCCGGCGGTCTCGATCTCGCGGGCGATCTGGCCGACGCCGCGACGGGCGGTGCCCTTGAAGAGCATGTGCTCGAAGACGTGGGCGATGCCGGCGAGCTCGGGCGGCTCGTCGGCGGCGCCGACCTGCACCCAGGCCTGGATGGCGACGACCGGGGCGGTGTGGTTCTCCTGGAGGACGACCGAGAGGCCGTTCGGCAGGCGAAAGCGGCGCACCGCCGGCGGCGTCGTGGGGGCGCTCGTCGTCGACGGCGTGGACGCAGCGGTGCGCTTGGTCGCCGGCGACGGCGGGGGGGTGGGCTGCGTTCGTTGGCGGCCAGGCACGATGGAGGTGGGCGTCACGCCGCAACCGAGCGCGAGCGTCGCAGCGATCGACAATAACGCTGCGGAACGACGCAGGCAAAGCGGGTGCGACGAAGGACACACGGCGGGCCAGACTACCGGATCTCGCGCGCCCTACGGAAACCTCTCGGATACCCGTGATAAGCTCGCCGGACCGGGTCACCCCATGCCGAAGCCGCCCCCTAGCGACAGGGTCGACAAGGTCGGAAAGCGACCGCCGAGCGATCCGATCTACGAGCGGCCCATCGAGGAGGCGCGGGCGAAGGAGCTGCAGGGCGACCTGCTGGCGGCCGCCGCGATCCTCGAGGCCGCGTGCGAGAAGGCGGGCGAGGCGCCGTCCGACCCGAAGCGGGCGTCGCGTCTCGAGCTGGCGCTCGGGCGGACCTACCTCGCCGACGGGCGCGTGGACCTCGCGGTCGAGCGCTTCCAGCGCGCCTACAAGCTGGACCCCGACCACGTCGAGGCCATCGAGGCGGGGCGCGAGGTGCACGCCACGCTGGGCGACTTCTCGACGGTGGCGCGGCTGTACGAGGTCGAGCTCGAGCTGGTGCCCGCCGACGACGCGACGCGGGCGCGGCGGGCGGCGCTGAAGGCGGCGCTCGGGCGGCTGAAGGCGCGGCGGCTCGGCGACCCGGGCGCGGCGGTGGTGCTGCTCGAGGAGGCGCTCTCGCTGGCGACGGCGGGGGCGCGCGAGGGGGGGGCGCGGTCGCTCGGCGACGAGATCCGCGAGGCGCTGGCCGAGCTCTATCTGTCGCCGGACACGCCGCCGCCGGGCGGCGACGGGGCGGCGGCGACCGAGCGCGCGGCGGAGCTGTTCGTCGAGCTCGCGCGGCGGGCCGGGCTGCGCAAGGACGCCGACGAGGAGCGCCGGGCGCTCAAGCGGGCGCTGGGCGCCGACCCCTATCACCCCGAGGCGGCGGAGCGGCTGGAGGCGGCGATCCAGGCCACCGGCGACGACGGGGAGCTGCTCAAGCTGTATCGCGGCGGGGCCGAGGTGCCCGAGCGCGCGCGCAAGCTGGCGATGGCCGAGGCGCGGGCGCTGGCGGCGCTGGGGCCGGCGGCGCCGGCGAAGGCGCAGGCGGCGATCGACGCCGTGCTCGACGCGGCGCGGGCCGGGTTCGACGTGACCGAGGCGGCCAACGTCGTGCGCGCGGCGCTGAAGCCGACGGGGGCGACGCCCGCCGCGGGGACGAGCTCGCCGACGTCGTCGGGGACGTTCGCGGTGGTGGGCGGCGCGGCGAGCTCGCCGGAGAAGGCGGCGGCGGCGCGGCTGGCGGCGTTCGACGAGCAGCTCCTCGACGCCGAGCTGAGCTCGGAGCTGCTGCACCCGTCGGCGTATGCCGATGCGCTCGTCGAGGTGGCGGCGCGCTGGCGGGATGCGGGCGAGACGGCGCGCGAAGAGGCGGCGCTGGAGAGCGCCTACCGCGCCGATCCGTCGTCGCCGACGGCGTTCGCGGCGCTCGTCGAGCTGAAGGCGGGGCGGCGCGATCACGCCGGCCTGCTCCTCTTGCTGGCGACGATGGACGAGGCGCCGCTGCCCGAGCAGCCGGCCCGGCTGGCGCTCCTCGCCGACGCGCTCGACAAGCGGCTGGGCGACGCGGCGGCGGCGCTCGACGCCTGGCGCAAGACGCGGGCGATCGCGCCGGGGCCGAAGGCGGACATGGAGATCCGGCGGCTCAAGCAGAAGCTCGAGCGCTGGGCGTCGGTGACGGCGTCGCTCGAGCGCGAGCTGGCGGCGGCGCCCGTCGGGCCGGCGCGGGCCGATGCGCTGAAGCGGCTGGCGCAGGTGGCGCGCGAGCGGCACGACTTCGCGCGCGCGGCGCAGCTCCTCGAGGAGGCGCTGGCGATCCGCCCCGACGAGCCGCTGCTCCACCGCGCGCTCGTCGACCTGCACGAGGCGTCGGGGCAGCCGGACAAGGTCGCGGTGGCGCTGCGCAAGCAGCTCAAGGTCTCGAAGGAGAAGGTCGAGCGGCTGAATCTCCTGCGGCGGCTGGCGGCGCTGGCCGACGATCGCCTGCGCGACGTCGAGGCCGTCGAGGAGGCGTGCGGCGAGATCCTGGCGATCCTGCCGGGGGATCGCGACGCGCTCCGGCGGCTGGAGGCGGCCTACCGGCGCGCGGGGGCCGAGCGCGAGGGCGAGCTGCTCGCCGTGCTCGAGCGGCACGCGCAGGCTGCGGCGACGCCGGCGGAGCGGCTGCCGATCCTCGTCGAGGTCGCGGCGCTGCACGAGAAGCGCGGCGATCTGACGTCGGCGGCCGATCGGCTCGACAAGGCCATCAAGATCGACAAGGCCGACCCGACGGTGCTCGAGGCGCTGGCGCGCGTGCGCGCGGGGCTCGGGCAGGGCGCCGAGGCCGCGATTCTGTACGAGCGCCTCCTGGCGCTGCCGGCGCGGGCGGGTGAGGGCGATCGGCTGGACGCCATGCGGCGGTTCGCGCGCGTCGTCGACGGACAGCTCCGAGACGGACGGCGCGCGGTGGCGGCGTGGCGCGAGGTGCTGGCGCGGCGGCCGAGCGATCGCGAGGCGCTCGAGGCGCTGGCGGCGCTGGGGCGCACCGGCGCCGGCGACGGCGAGGCGCTGCTCGACGAGGTGCTCGAGCGGCGCCAGCAGCACGCCGAGGGGGACGAGGCGGTGGCGCTGCTGCTCGAGCGGGCGGCGCTGGCCGAGAAGCGCGGGGCGCGCGGGCAGGCCGAGGGGCTGCTCCGTCGCGTCGTCGAGGAGCTGGCGCCCGGGCACCTCGACGCGCAGGCGCGGCTGCGGCGGCTGCTGCTCGCCGACGGCCCGTCGCGCGTCGTCGAGGCGGTGCGGATCGGCGAGCGCGATCTGTTCCTCACGCACGACCCGGCGGTGCGCCTCTCGATCGCCGTCGAGATCGCGCGCGCCTGGACCGGCGTCGACGCGGCGCGGGCCGAGCGCGCCTGGGAGCGCGTCGTCGAGCTCGACAACGAGAACGGCGAGGCGCTGGCGGCGCTCGTCGAGCTGTACGGCGCGCGCGGCGAGTGGGAGCGCGTCTTCGCCATCGGCGAGCACCGCCTGGCGCTGGCGCAGACGACGCCGGAGAAGGTGGCGCGCGCGTTCGAGCTGGCGCTCGTCGCCGAGGAGCGCATCCACGATCCCGACCGTGCCTTCACGATCCTCGAGGACGCGCTGGCGCTCGAGGCCAACGACGGCATCGTCGCCGAGCTGCGCCGCCTCGCCGAGTCGTATCAGCTGTGGGAGCGGATGTGCGCGGTCTACGCGCGCCAAAAGGGGCTCGAGCCGCGGCTGCGCGTGGCCGAGATCGCCGACGAGAAGCTGAACGATCCGCGGCGCGCCTTCGCGGTGCTGGAGTCGTCGCTGGGGCTCGACCCGCGCGGCGAGGCGCTGCAGCCCGAGCTCGAGCGGCTGGCGGCGCGGGCGGGCGCGTGGGAGGAGCTGCTCGGGGTGTACGACGCGCTCGCCGAGCGGCGGACCGAGGCGGCGGCGCGCGTCGAGCTGCTGGTGCGGCGGGCGCGCGTGCGCGAGGAGCGGCTGCGCGATGCGGCCGGGGCGCTCGGCGAGCTGGTGCGCGCCTATGGCCTCGCCGATCGCGAGCGCGCCGAGGTGCTGCGCGCGGAGATTCATCGCCTGGGGGCGGTGACGGGGCGCTGGGACGAGGTGCTCTCCGTCGAGGCGGCGCGCTTCCATCGGACGCCGCGGCTGGAGGTCGACGCGCGGGTGGAGATCGTCGTCGAGGCGGCGCGGCTCCTCGAGCGCGAGGCGGGCGAGCCGCGGCGGGCGTTCCACGCCTGGCTGGCGGCGCTCGAGCTGCGGCCGGGCGACGAGGGGGTGCGCGACGAGCTGTGGCGCCTGGCGCGGGCCATCGAGCGCGGCGGCGGGCCGACGGCGGCGACGCCGGTGCCGGTGATGCCGGTGGCGATGGGGACGGCGCCCCCGGCCGCGCCCACGCCCGCCCCGAAGCCGCCGCTGCCGTCGGCGTCGAAGCCGACGGCGCCCGCCGGGGGCGCGGCGGTGGTGGCGACGAAGCCGCAGCGCGAGCCGACGCTGGAGATCAAGCTCGACGACGTGATGGTCGACGAGAGCGGGCCGATTCCTGTCAAGCCGAAAAAGGAGCGCGCCGACTCGACGATGGAGCTCTCCGTCGGCGACCTGGTGCCCTTCCTCGGCGGCAACAACAGGGCCGCGCCGCCGCCGCGCCCGCGGACCGTCGAGCTGTCGCTGTCGGATCGCGCGGTGATCGGCAACAGCGCCGCGCCGCCGACGCCGCCGCCGGGGGCCCTCGCGGCGCGCGGGCCGGGCCGCCCGCCGATGGCGATGCCGCCGTCGCCGCCGCCGGACGCCCTGGCCACGCGCGGCCCGGCGTTCGTCCCGCAGACCGCGCTCCCGACGGACGCGGGGCCGTGGGAGGAGCTCGCCGCGGTGCTCGCCGCCGGCGCGATGGACCGCGCCGCGCGCGCCGCCGCGCTCTTCTCCGTCGCCACCATGTGGGAGACGGGCGCCGGCGATCCGCGCCGCGCCTTCGCCGTGCTCGCCGAGGCCCTGCGCGCCGCGCCCGACGACGTCGACATCCTCCTCGAGCTCGAGCGGCTGGCGGGGATCCTGAGCGGCTGGGACGAGCTCCTGGCGGTGCTCGACGACCTCATCGAGGCGGCCGACGTGCCCGCGCGCGCGGTGGCGCTGCTGGCGACGAGCGCGCGCGTCTGCCGTCGGCTCGGGCGGCTCGACGACGCGGCGGCGCGCTACGATCGCGCGCTCGGCATCCGCCCCGACGACGCCGAGCTGCTCGACGAGCTGGAGACGCTGTACCGCGACGGCGGGCGCGACGCCGACCTGGCGACGCTGCTCGAGCGGCGGCTCGGCGGGCTCCTCGAGAAGCTGCCGCAGGGGGCGGCGCGGCGCGCGCGCGCCGTCGAGCTCTCGCGCACCTACGAGCGGCTCGGCAAGAGCTACGAGGCGATCTCGGCCTGGCGCCGCGTCGCCGACGAGCAGCCCGACGATCGCACGGCGTGGGACGCGCTGGCGCGGCTGTACGAAGCGGTCGGGCAGTGGTCGAAGGTCGTCGAGGCGCTGGTGAAGGGCGCCGATCTCCTCGAGACGAGCGGCGATCCGGCGGCCGTCGTCGAGGCGCGCGGCCTCAGGCGGCGCATCGGCCACATCTATCTCGACGAGCTGGAGCTGCCGGAGCGCGCGCTCGAGACCTTCCGCGCGCTCGCCGAGGCGGCGGCCGACGCTGGCGCGCCCGACGACGATGCCGAGCTCGCGCTCGAGCGGCTGTACACGCAGCTCGGGCGGCGCGCCGAGCTGGCGGCGCTCCTCGAGCGGCGGGCGGGGCGGGCGCGCGATCCGCGCGAGGAGGCGGCGCTGCTCGGGCGGCGCGCCGACGAGCTCGAGCGGCTGGGCGACGCCAACGGGCTGGTGGCGGTGCTCGATCGGCTGCTGCGGCTCGACGGGGAAAAGGGGGACGCGGCGGCGCGCGAGGCGCTCACGCTGCGGCGCGAGGCGGCGCTGGCGCGCGCGGAGCGGCACGCCGAGCGGGCGGAGTCGATCCGGGCGCGCCTCGCGCGGCTCGTCGCCGGGCGCCCGCAGCCCAAGGAGGGCGATGCCTCGTCGCCATCGCCATCGCCGTCGCCGTCGCCGGAGTCGGCGCAGGCCGAGGTCGCGCTGCTCGTCGAGCTGGCCCGCGCCGCGGCCGCCGCCGGGGACGCCGCCGAGGCGCGCCGCGCGCTCGAACGCGCGCTCACGCTGCAGCCGAAGGACGCCGCGCTCCTCGCCGAGCTCGGCCGCGTCGCCGAGGGCGGCGCCGATTGGGACGGCTACGCCGCCACGCGCGAGCGCGAGGCCGAGGTGGCCGCGCCCGCCGAGGCGGTCGCCGCGCTGCTAGAGGCGGCGCGCGTGCACCGCGCCGAGCGGCGCGATCCCGAGGCGGCGCGACGCTGCCTCGAGCGCGCGCTCACCGTCGACGCCGAGGCGCAGCCGGCGCTGGCCGCGCTGGCCGACGTCCTCGACGAGCTCGGCCACCGCGCCGACGCCGACCGCCTCGCCGAGCGCGAGCTGGCCCTGCCGCCCGAGCGCGCCCCGTCGCTGGAGCGGCAGGCCGCGCTCGAGTGCCGCCTCGCTGCCTCCGCGCTCGCGTCGCGCGATCTCGACGGCGCGGCCCGCCGCTACCGTCGCGCGCTCTCGCTCGCCCCCGGGTGGCCCGACGCCTCGCTGGGCCTCGCCGACGTCGCCGCCGAGAGCGGCGCCTGGGACGAGGTCGAGGCGCTCCTCACCGACGCCGCCGAGCGCCCCGATCTCCCGCCGCACAGCGCCGCCGAGCTCTACCGCCGGCTCGCCGAAGCGGCCGACAACCAGGGGCGCGCCGACGACGCCTACAGCGCGCTCCTCTCGGCCGATCGCCTGCAGCCGAACGATCTCCGCACCCGGCTGCTCCTCGGCGAGAACCGCTACCGCGCGCACCGCTACCGCGAGGCGGCGCAGGTCCTCGGCGGCCTCGCCGAGCACCCCGAGCTCGCCACCTACCCCGCCGAGGGCGGCGAGGCGCTCTACCACGCGGCGCTCGCCGAGCTGAAGCTGCGCCGCCCCGAGAAGGCCTTCCCGCTCCTCGAGCGCGCGCTGACGCTGGCGCCGTCGCACGAGGGGGCGCTGGGGCTCCTCGCCGATCGCGCGCTCGAGCGCGGCGACGTGGCGCAGGCGCTGTCGCTGCTCGAGCGGCAGGCGGCGGCGACGCCCGACGCCGGCCTGCGCGCGCAGCGCTGGGAGCGCGTCGCCGACGTGATGCGCGACGAGCCGGAGGCGAACGCCAACCTGCTCGGGCGCGCGGCCTTCGCCTACGCCGAGGCGGTGGCGGCGGCGACGGCGGCGGGGGGCGACGGCGCCAGCGACGAGCTCCTCGACAAGACGCTGCGGGCGCAGCGCGAGGCGGGGCAGCTCGGCGACGCCGCGCGGCTCGCCGCGGAGCTCCTCGGACGGAGCGCGCCCCCGACGGTGCGTGGGCGCCGGCTGCGCGAGGCGGCGGCGCTCGACGTGGCGCTGAGCGGCGGCGCGAGCGACCGCGCCGAGGGGTGGCTGCGCGAGGCGCTGGCCCTCGATCAGACCGATCACGAGGCGCTCGCCGGCCTGAGCGCGATGCTGGTCCAGCGCGGCAAGGACGAGGACGTCGCCCCGCTGCTCACGCGGACGCTGTCGCTCCTGCCGCCGCCGCAGCCGGGCCTCGAGCGGCCACGCGCGGCGCTGTGGGTGCGCCTCGGCGAGGTGCGCGAGCGGCTGCGCGATCGCGCCGGCGCCGTCGCTGCGTTCGAGCGCGCGCTGGAGCTCGATCCGGCGCGCCGCCCGCTGCGCGAGCTCGTCGCCGCCCGCGCGCTCGAGCTCGGCCCCTCCGCCGACGAGGCCGCGCGCCGCCACCTGCTGGCGCTCGTCGCCGAGGAGCCCTTCGATCCGCCGCGGCTGCGCGCGCTCGCCGACATCGAGGCCCGGCGCGGCGCGCCCGACGGAGGCCGCCGCTTCCTCGAGCTCCTCGCGGTCGCCGGCGCGCTCGACGACGACGGACGCCGCCGCCTCTCGCAGACGCCGGCCCCCGCCTCCGGGGATCAGCCGACGACGCTCGACGACGCCGAGCACGCGCTCTTCCTCCCGTCGGAGCTGGGCGACGACGGCGAGCTCCTCGTGGCGGCGATGGCCGCGCTCTGGGAGGGCGTCGCCGCCGACCGCACGCCGGCCCCGTCGGAGCTGGCCGCCGATCCCGACCGGCGCGTCTCCCCCGTCGGGGACGACGACCTCAGCCGCGCCTTCGCGATGACCGGGCGCGCGCTCGGCAACCGCCGCACCGCCGTCTACCGTCGGGCGACCTCCGCCCCCGGCGACGACGCGGGCCTCGCGCTGACGGCGCATCCACCGACGGCGATTGTCGTTGGACCGAAATTCGAGGCCGGCCGCTCGTCCGCCGATCTGCGCTTCCTCCTCGGGCGCGCGCTCGAGCTCTTGCGCCCCGAGTACGCGCTGGCCGCCACGCTCGACGACGCCGCCTTCGCGCGCCTCGTCGCGGCGACGCTGCGCGCCTTCCACCCGCGCCACGGGCCGGCCCGCGGCACCGACGGCGACACCGACTTCGAGGCCGACGCGCTCCGGAAGGGCATGCCCTACAAGCCCGCGCGCCGCCTCGCCGAGCTCTTCACCGCGCACCCCGACGTCGCCGTCGATCCCGCGCGCTGGCGGGCGGCGGCGCGCGAGGCGGGGGCGCGCGCCGGGCTCCTCGTGGCCGGCGATCTGGTGGCCGCCGCGCGCGTGCTGCGCGCCGAAGGGGACGACGCCGGGCTGCGCGCGCTGGCCCGCTTTGCCGTCGGTGACGACTACCTCACGCTGCGGCGGCGGCTCTTCCCATGACGCGCTGGTCATGACCCGCGCGCGCGCCACCACGACGGACCACCCGCCGGGCAGCGTCGAGATCCGCGGCAGCCTCCTCCTCGGGCGGCTCGGCTTCGTGCGCAAGCGCTACGGCGAGCCGGCGGTGGGGCGCGTCCTCGAGGCGCTCGAGGATCGCGCGGCCGCGGCGCGCCTCTCGACGGGCGTCGAGCCCGGCCTCTGGTATCCGTTCGACACCTTCGTCGCGCTGTCCGAGGCGATCGATCGCGTGTGCGGGCGCGGGGACGGCGCCCTCCTCCGCCCAATGGCCGCTGCCGCGGCCGACGCCGACCGCGGGCTGCGCGGCCCGACCCGCGTGCTGCTGCGCATCGCCTCGGTCGGCCTCCTCCTCGAGAAGGCGGGGACGAGCTGGCGCCAGCTCTACACCTCGGGGCGGCTGGTGATCCGGCGCAGCGAGGAGCGCCTCGTCGAGGTCGAGCTCGCCGACTTCGAGACGCCGCACGCGGTGCACTGCGAGGCCGTCGCCGGGTGGCTCGAGCGCTACCTGGCGATCGGCGGGTTCGCCGACGGGCGCGCCACCCACACCGCCTGCCGCGCGCGCGGCGACGCCGCCTGCCTGTTCGCGGTGGCCTGGTCGCCGCCCAAGTCGGCGGCGACGGGCGGGGTTCCCGAACGGCGCGGGCCGGAGTAGACTGCGCGACCGTGTATCTCGGTCAGGTGATCGGCACCGTCGTCGCCACGCAGAAGGCGGAGGGGCTCGAGGGCAAGAAGCTCCTCCTCGTGCGCCCGCTCGACCATCGGCTGCAGCCGAACGGCGACGACCACGTCGCCGTCGACACCGTGCGCGCCGGCAGCGGCGATCTCGTCTACCTCGTGGGATCGCGCGAGGCGGCGCTGGCGCTCGATCCCTGGTTCGTCCCCGTCGACGCGGCGATCGTCGGCGTGGTGGACGACGTGAACGCGGCGGTGGCCAAGATCGAGGCGGGGGCGAGCCGGCCATGATGCTCGGGCGCGTGGAGGGCAACGTCGTGGCGACGGCGCACCACCCGGCGTTCGACGGGCGGAAGCTGCTCATCGTGCAGCCGCTCGACGAGACGCGGAGGCCGGTCGGGACCTCGATCCTCGCCGTCGACATGGTGCAGGCCGGCGTCGGCGACGTCGTTCTTGTCAATCGAGAAGGGAACGGCAACCGGCAGCTCCTCAAGATGGGGCCCATCGTGCCGATCCGGTCGCTCATCGTGGCCATCGTCGACCGCGTCGACGTCGACGGCGGCGGGGCGAGCGCGTGAGCCGCACCCTCCAGGCCGAGCTGGCCGACGTCGCGGTGCGGCTGCACCGCATGGGCTGGGTGGCGAACCACGACGGGAACGTGACCGCGCGGCTCGAGCCCGGGCGCTACCTGGCGACGCCGACGGCGACGTCGAAGGCGGACATCACCGCCGACGGGCTGCTCGTCGTCGACGAGGGCGGGGCGCGCATCACCGGGCGCGGCAAGCCCTTCTCCGAGCTCTCGCTGCACCTGGCGGTCTATCGCGCGCGCCCCGACGTGAACGCGGTGGTGCACGCGCACCCGCCGACGGCGACGGGGTTCGCGGTGGCGGGGCTCGCGCTCGACGTGCCGATGCTCGCCGAGCAGGTGGTGTCGCTCGGGCCGCGCGTGCCGCTGGTGCCGTTCGGTGCGCCGGGGGCGGGCGCGGTGCAGGCGCTCGAGCCCTACCTGCGCGAGGTCGACGCCGTGCTCCTGACCGGCAACGGCGCGCTCGCCTGGGGGCGCGACCTCGAGCAGGCCTACCTGCGCCTCGAGCTCGTCGAGCACCTGGCCAAGATCGCGCTCGTCGCGCGGCAGCTCGGCGGCGCGCGCCCGATTCCGTCGGCGGCGATGCCCGCGCTCCTCGAGGCGCGCCGCAAGGCCGGCCTGGGCCTCGCCGCCGAAGGCGGAGGCGCCGCGCCCGCGCCCGCGCCCGCCGCGTCAGATTCCGGTCAAGCGAAAAAGGTCGTCGTCGCCTGCGCCCCGGCCCCGCCGGGCAGCGACGTCGTCGTCTACGAGAAGCCGCGCGCCGCGACGCTGCCGTCGGCCGACGAGCTCGCCGAGCTCATCCGCCAGGAGATCGTCGCCGCGCTGAAGAGCGGTTGATCGCAGCGACAGCGAGGCGCGAAGCGCTTCCATTCACACGGAGAACGGAGCGCGGAGGTCGGACGGAGTTTCTTGTCTAACAAGAAAATCTCCGTCTGATCTCGGTCCTCCGTCCTCCGTGTAGAAACGGAAGTGCGGCGAACCAGCACCACGGCGGCGCGGCTAGTAGCGCGCCTGCAGCGTGATGTTGAAGCCGAGGCGGTTCGGCTGGCTGAAGACGCGGCCGCTCGTGCCGTCGGGCTGCTTCTGCAGCGTCGTCTGGTTCGGGTCGTACTGGTAGAGCACCTGCACGATCGCCGCGAACCACTCGAGGAAGTCCTCGCGCACCTCGAGCTTCGTCGCCACAACCGGGATCTCGCTGCGCCCCACCGGCAGGATCGAGAAGTCACCCTCGTTGCGCACGACGACGCGCGCCGACTCGCACAGCGACCCGCCGGTGTTCGGGCAGATCGGCGACGGCAGCGTCTGCCCCGCCGGCGGCTGGAACGTCGCCGGCGACAGCACGCCCGCCGACAGCCCGAGCGTGAGGCCGATGCGCTCGAAGAAGTAGTCGGCGCCCGCCGAGGCGAAGATCTCCGGCTTGGTCGTCGCCAGGTCCGAGAAGTCCTGGTAGGGCACCAGCGACGGCACGTTCACCAGGATGAAGCTGAGCGTGCGGAACTCGACGTCGGTGCGGAAGCGGAAGTAGGACTTCTGCAGGCGGAAGTTCACGTCGCCCGCCATCCCGAGCTGCGTCTTCGTCGAGGCCGGGCGATCGGCGTCCTGCAGCGTGGTCCCGAGCGCGCTGAACTCCGCCGACACCAGGAAGCCGAGGTTCGGCGTGTAGGTCGGGCGCGAGAAGTAGCGCTGCGCGCTCACCATCGGGTCATTTCTGTACAGCGTCAAATCGAGCGACGTCGTCGGCGACAGCCCCCAGAACGCCGACAGCTGGATGGTGCCGCCGTAGGTCGCCACCGGGTAGCTGGTGAAGGTCTGCCCCTGCGCCCCGACGGTGGTCCCGAAGAAGAGCGGGTTGGTCCCGCGGTCGAAGTAGCCGCCGTTCATCTCGAGGCGGAAGTGCTCCTTCACGAGGTCGACGCCGAAGCCGCCGAGGAGGCCGTAGACCGCGACCTGCTCGTTCACGTTCGGATTTCTGTCAAGCAGGAGCGAGGTCTTGAAGCCGAAGTAGGCGTAGTAGCGCTCGCCCGAGAGCTGGAGCTTGAGGCCCGGCGCCGGGTTGGTATTCGTCACGAACGCGCCCGCGCCGATGGGGAGGTCGGGGTTGTACTTGAAGAAGATCGGCGAGCCGCCCCAGCTGATGCGGTAGCTGTAGCCGAGGCGCATGCGGTCGGCGCTGAGCGGGAACGCGGTCAGCGCGATGTTGGTCTTGTTGACCCGCGACTTGTCGAACCAGTACTGGATGCGGATGTACGAGCCGTCGTCGATCGACGACAGGTTCACGTCGGTGAACTGGAGGAGGCGCAGCACGTACGCGCCCTCCGCCGTCACGCGCGAGGTGTTCATCACCTTGTGCACGACGAGGTGGGTGAGGTTCTCGAACCCCGTGTAGCGCGTGTCGTAGTTGTCGAAGAAGAGGATGCCGAGCTGGCTCGGCGCGCCGATGCGCCACCCCGGCACCGACGGGTTCGTCTCCCCCGGCTTCACGAGCACGTTTTCGTTCGTGATCGTGAAGTTCAGGCGGGTATCGACGAAATCACCCGCGAACGCGGTGCCGGTCGTCACCGCAGCGACGGTGGCCGCGACTAAAACGCTGACGAGGAACTGTGGCGCGCGACGCATGAGGCGCCACTCTTAACACATCTCGTATCGACGCTGCACGGGGGAAAGAGCGACGGAAGAGACTATTGCGGAACGTCCGCCCCGTCGCGAACGAGGACCGTCCAGAAGTTGAACGGGTTCTTCTTGCAGATCCCGCCCAGGCAGTTGCCCTTCTGGCAGGGGTTCGCCGAATCGCAGGTGACGGGATTGCCGAGCGCGTCGAGATACGAGTTCTGCCCCGAGCTGTTCTTCAGCATGCCGCGGATGGTGACCTGCTGCCCGACGCGCGTGAGCGGATCGAAGCCGGCCACGATCTTCGCCGGGAGCTGCACGCTGAAGTTGTTGATGCTCTGGCAGTCGGCCCCCGCCCCGACGACGAACGAGTTGAACTTGTACCACTGGTCGATGGTGCCCTGGACGAGCGGGTCGTTGTTCGGATTCGGCGGCAGCGGGTCGCACAGAACGCCGCTCACCTCGACGGGCGCGGCCACCAGCGACAGCAGCTTGGGGATGTTCTGGACGTCGGTCGAGACCAGCTTCACCGGCTTGGGAATCAGCGCCGGATTGACCTCGTCGTTGCGGGTCATGAGCGGGAAGTTCAGCTCGGTGAAGCCGATGAACTTCGACAGGTTCCCCGAGAAGCTGTCGAGGACGCGCCCCGGCGTCGCCCACGCGGGCGGACGGCCGAAGGTGAACAGGTAGACGCTGCCGTACTCGGTCGCGCTCGAGTCGGTGACGGCGACGGCGTTGCCGAACACCGACGAGATCACCAGCTTGCCCGTCGGCTGCGCGGCGCTGTCGACAACGACGAACTTGCCCGCCCACGGCGTGCAGAACGACGCGTTCGGCGCCGCCGGATCGACCGGCTTCTGCACGTCGGTGATGAAGGGGTTGCGGAAGTTGATCGTGTCGCTGGCGCCGACGGTGCCGGTGAGCGGATCCTCGACCCAGATCGACGTCGGACCGAACGCCTGCGGCAGGTCGGCCTCGTAGTTGAGGAGCTGCCCCTGGCGCAAGGTCAGCGTCGCGATCGGAACCGTCTTCGGCCCCTCGGTGCCGCACGCCTGCAGCGCACCCGTCTTCACGCCGCCGAACGAGACGTAGAGCTGGACCTCGAGGTCCTCGGTGCGCGTCTCGCCCTGATCGTTGCGCGCGATGATGTTGAACTTCGCCTTGCGGGTGGTGATCGGGCGATCGGGCGAGCCGCGGTCGGCTGGCTCGAGGAGCTCGACGCGCAGGAGGTCGACCCGCCCCGACGTCGGAGAGAGCTTCTTCTCGATGCACGCGCCCAGCGAGAGCGCGGCCAGCGCGGCGACGGTCAGCGCGCGCATCAGCGCACCACCGTGATCGGGCGGATGCGCCCGTCGGAGGCCTGGATCCCGCCGGGCACCAGGCAGGCCGACGTCGAGTAGTCGAACGGCTCGGGCGACTTCGGCGGGCTCGCGTTCTGGCAGCCCTGGAACGCCGCGCACTTCGTCGAGCAGGCCGTGGGACCGCTCTCGGCGTCGTGGCAGCAGCAGGTGTCGCTGCAGTCGTACTTCTTGCCCTTCTCGTCGCGGCACCAGACGCCGACGACGTTGCCGTACTGCGCCGGATCGCAGGTCCCCGGCAGCGTGCGCACGTAGTCGATGAGCGCGTCACGGAGGCTGATGCCGGTGTTGAACTTCGTCGTGTTGCGCTTGAGCACCGAGAAGCCCGAGCCACCGTTGGCGATGTAGTCGTTCACCGCCACGCGGTAGAGCGCGAAGGGATCGAGCGCGCGGCACTTGGTCTCGTCCATCGTGCCGTCGTCCTTCCGGCAGGCGTCGCCGAGGTGGATGTTCTTCGCGCAGGGCGGCGCCATCGACTGGCCGTTGCGGCAGGCCACCGCGTCGGGGTCGTCGCCCGTCGGGCAGCACTCGACGTCGCCGCGGGCGCAGACCATGTCGAAGTAGATGCCCGAGACCTGCGCCTGCGCGCGGCAGCCGCGCTCGGAGCTGCGCGCCGCGACGAAGTCGAGCATCTGCTTGACCTCGATCCCCGAGAGAAACATCGTCGCGATGGTGTTCTCGAAGGGGAACACGTTGTACATCTGCTCGAGGTCGAGCGGCCCCGACTCGAAGTCGGCGCGGATGCCGAGACTATTCGTCAACGCGAAATCCGCCTCGACGCGGCGGCGCAGCCGCATCGCCGTGGCGACGAGGTTGCCGAGCTGCGAGTCGCCGCCCTCGGGCGCGTTGCGCACCACCTTCGGGCAGTTGCCGCTCTGGTTCTTGTCGCAGGGGATGAGCGCGAACACCTGCGAGAGGTTGAGCACGCGGTCCATCTTGAGCTGGTAGGGCTCGATGAGGCGCACGAGGTCGGGATCCTCCGGCACGTCCTCGTTCACCGGGATGATCTTGTAGACGTAGCTCTTGATGCCGCCGCGCTGGCCGGCCTCGCGCTCGGCCTTCGTCGGGACGTGCACGACGAGATCGAGGCGCCCGACGTACTTGGCGAACGCGCCCGAGTGGCAGAGCACCGTGTGGCCGAGGTACGAACCCGTGTCCGAGTCGAAGCGCGGCAGGTCCTTCGGCGGGTTGAGCACGATGTGGAGGTGCCCGCCCATGATGAGGTCGATGCCCTGGATCGACAGCGACTCGTCCTGCGTGAGGTTGGTGTCGCTGATCGCCACGCCCTCGTCCTCGTCGAGGCCGAGGTGCGAGACGACCGCCAGGAGGTCGACCTGCGGCCGCAGCACCTGCGCCGTCCACGAGAGCGCCTGCTCCTCGGGGATCGGGCGGATGCCGAGGGAGTTGCCGCCCTCGAGGAGGCCCTGGATCGACGACAGGTTGGCCATGCCGATGAGGCCGACCTTGAGCCCGCCGACGTTCACGATGATGTAGGGCGGGACGACGACGCCGAGCTTGTTCTGCGTCGGGTCGCGCGCGTCGCCGAACATGTAGTTCGCCGCCAGCATCGGGAAGCCGCCGAAGCGCTGCCACTGCGTGAAGAGGTTGACCGCGCCCTTGTCGAACTCGTGGTTGGCGATGACCATCGCGGTCAAGCCCACCTGCGACATGGCGCGCATCTCGAGCTCGCCGGAGAAGACGTTGAAGATGGGCGCGCCCTGGAAGATGTCGCCGGAGTCGACGTGGATCGAGCGCGACGGCGGTGCGCCCACGTCGTCGCGGATGGGGTCACAGAAGGGGCTGCCGTAGATGCCGCGCGCGCACTTCAGGATCGACGAGATGCGCGAGATGCCACCGACGAGAGCGGTCGTCTGCCCGGCGGGCGGGACCAGGCCGAGGCCCTTGTCGATCTGCCCCGGCGAGAAGAAGTACGGGAGGAACCTCGAATGGATGTCCGAGGTGTGCATGAGGGTGATGGCGACGTCCTGCCCCTCGAGGTTGGGCTCGTCCCGCTCGACGGTGCACGCCCCCAAAAAGACAAAGCCCAAAACGACAAAGCCAACTGAATTCGCGACGAGGAGGCTTGTCGCCGCGCGATGGAGCCGCATGAGGCGTATACTGCCCGCCCGCCATACGGTTGCAATCGAAAATGGAGAGCAATGAGACGAGCCAAGATCGTCTGCACCCTCGGCCCCGCGTCCCGTGATCCCGCCTTCATCGGACACCTCATCGACGAGGGGATGAACGTCGCCCGCATCAACTTCTCCCACGGCGACCTCGAGGACCACCGCGCGGCCATCACTGCCGTCCGCCAGGAGGCCGCCAAGCGCGGCGTCTCCGTCGCTGTCCTGCAGGATCTCCAGGGTCCCAAGATCCGCGTCGGACGCTTCGGCGCAGGCCAGATCGACCTCGAGCCCGGCACCGACTTCTGCATCACCACCCGCGACGTCGTCGGCACCGAGGAGATCGTCTCCACCACCTACGCCGGGCTGCCGCACGACGTGAAGCCGGGCGACGTGCTGCTCCTCGACGACGGCCTCCTCTCGCTCGAGGTGGTGCAGGTCGACGGGCCGGACGTCCACACCCGCGTCCTCATCGGCGGCCTCCTCAAGAACAACAAGGGCATCAACCTGCCGGGAGTGAACGTCTCGGCGCCCGCGCTGACCGAGAAGGATCGGCGCGACCTGCAGGCGGGGCTGGCGCTCGGGGTCGACTTCATCGCGCTCTCGTTCGTGCGCGCGCCCGAGGACGTCGCCGAGGCGGTGCAGCTGGCCACGCACCCCGACGGGCGGCGGGTCCCGATCATCGCCAAGATCGAGAAGCCCGAGGCGGTCGAGCGGCTCGAGGAGATCATCGACGTCGCCGACGGCGTGATGGTGGCGCGCGGCGATCTCGGCGTCGAGCTCGGCGCCGAGAAGGTGCCGCTCGTGCAGAAGCGGGCGATCGAGCTGACCAACGCGCGCGGCAAGGTGGTCATCACCGCGACGCAGATGCTCGAGTCGATGATCACCAACCCGCGGCCGACGCGCGCCGAGGCGAGCGACGTCGCCAACGCGGTCCTCGACGGGAGCGACGCGCTGATGCTCTCGGGCGAGACCGCCTCGGGGCGCTATCCGCTGCTGGCGGTGCGGACGATGTCGTCGATCATCCGCGAGATCGAGACCTCGACGCGGTTCAAGGATCGGACGGCGTCGGGGCTGCAGATCCCGTCGCAGCTGGCCAGCGCCGTCGCGGCGTCGGCGGCGGTGGCGGCGCGGCAGGTGAAGGCCAAGGCGATCGCCTGCGTGACCGAGTCGGGCGGCGTGGCGCGGCTCGTGTCCGAGTATCGCCCGCAGTCGCGCCTCGTGGCCTTCACGTCGCGCGACGAGGTCTTCCGGCAGCTCGCGCTCTACTGGGGCGTCGAGCCGGTGCACATGGAGCCGGCCAAGACGTTCGACGCGCTCGTCGAGCAGGTGGCGCGCACGCTCCTGCAGCGGAAGGTCTGCGACATCGGCGATCTGGCGGTCTTCGTCGTCGCCGTCCCGTTCGGGAGCGGCCTCTCGGCGAACACCATCCACATCCACACCATCCGGTAATCAAAAACAGGTCAACCACGTGCATTTCCGCGCTGTTTCCAGACGGCGGCGGAACGTGTACGATGGTCGGATGCGCAGGGAGTTGCTTGTTTTTTGCCTCTCTGTCGTGAGCGCGTGTGCCTCGAGCGCGCCGGCTCCGACGGGGAAGGACATAGGAGCCGGTGGCGTCGACCTCAGCGACACCGGCGGGCAGATCGATCTCGGCATCCCGGATCTGGTGATGCCCGACATGAAGAAGGGCGGCTTCGGGGATCCCTGCACCGACCCGTCGCAGTGCGAGACCAACATCTGCATCCTCACCGGCAAGGGCGGCGTCTGCACCGACTTCTGTCCGGCGATCGGCTGCCCGGCGATGTGGGGCTGCTACGACGTGCTCGGCGCGATCGACCCCGGCCAGACCTCGCGCGTGTGCGTCCCCGAGACCAACGTGCTCTGCACGCCCTGCTCGACCAACACCGAGTGCGGCGCGCCGTCGGGCGTGGACAAGTGCCTCACCTACCCGAGCGGGAAGTTCTGCGGGCGTGACTGCTCGCGGATCTCGTGCCCGCCGACCTACACCTGCCAGAACGTCGACGACGGCACCGGCACCATGACCCAGCAGTGCGTGCCGTCGAACAACGCCTGTGACTGCAACGCCTCGTCGTCGGGGCGCATGATCGCCTGCACCATCAACACCCCGAACGGCGCCTGCACCGGCATGCAGACCTGCATGGGCGCGGGCGGCTGGGGCAGCTGCATGCCGCCGTCGTCGACGGACAAGCCCGACCTCAACCTGAAGGACGACAACTGCGACGGCATCGACGGCACCGAGGCCAACGCGATCTTCGTCGACATCTTCACCGGCAACAACAGCAACCCCGGCACGAAGTCGTCGCCAAAGCAGACCATCCAGGCGGGCATCGACGCGGCGGCGGCGGGCGGCAAGAGCGACGTCTACATCTCGAAGGGGACCTACTCGACGACGACGGTGATCCTGGCGTCGGGGGTCAGCCTCTACGGCGGGTACGATGCGGCGATGGGGTGGAAGCGGTCGCTCTCCAACCTGACGCGCATCTCGAGCACGGCGACGACGGCGATCGCGTCGCCGCCGGGCAACCCGCGCCTCAACGCCATCGAGATCCAGCTCCTCACGATCACCGCGCGCGGCACGACGACGCTCGGCGCGTCGAGCTACGGCATCCGCATCGCCAACGGCGTCGGCCTCACGGTGCGCGGCTGCGACATCACCGCCGGCGACGCGGGCGGCGGCAGCGGCGGCTCGAAGGGCTCGACAGGGGCCAAGGGCGGCGACGGCGGCAACGCCGTGGGCGCGACGGGCGGCGCGGCGGGGACGTCGAGCTGCGGGGTGCCGGGCGGCAACGGCGCCACCGGTTCCGCGGGTGTCGGCTCGGGCAACAGCGGCTCGCCCGGAACGTCGGTGACGCTCGGCGGCGGTGCAGGCGCGGGCGGTGCCGGCGGCGGGAGCGGCTCGTGCGATACGACGAGCTCCTCGAGCGCGGGGAGCGCTCCGACGAGCACGGCCGGCCCGCCCTACGGCCCGTTCCCCGGCAGCCCCGGTGGCCCCGGGCAAAACGGGTCGGCGGGCAGCGCGCTCGGCGCGCTCGACACCTCGGGGCTCTACACCCCGGCGACGGGCGGCAACGGGCTCTCGTCCGGCTACCCCGGTGGTGGCGGCGGGGGCGGCGGCTCTGGCGGCGGGACCGCGAGCGGCACGAACGGAACCTGTACGAACTGTGATTCGCTCGCCGGCGGCGGCGGTGGCGGCGGCGGCGCCGGGGGATGCGGCGGTGGCGTCGGCGCCGGCGGACAGGGCGGCGGTGGCAGCTTCGCCATCTCGGCCTCGGGCACGCCGGTCACCGTCGAGGACACCTCGCTCGCGACGGGGTTCGGTGGCAATGGGGGCAACGGCGGCGACGGTGGCGACGGCGGCCTGCAGGGCGGCGGCGGCAACCCGGGCGCCGGCGAGTCGCGCGGCGGCTGCTGTGTCTGCCCCTGCTTCGGCGGGTGCTGCATCTGCGGTGACGCGCGCCAGGCGGGCGATGGGGCGGCCGGTCGTCAGGGCGGCGCGGGCGGGCGCGGTGGCGCGGGCGCGGGCGGCCCCGGCGGCCCGTCGATCTGCGTCTTCTACCGCGGCACGCCGTCGACGCTGACGCGCACGACCTGCACCAACGGCGGCGCGGGCAGCGTCGGGACGGGCGGCACCAACGGCCAGTTCCGCGCGCCGTCGGGCACCGCCGGCATCGCCGACGTCGTGCGCGCCAGTCCGTAGCAGACTCCCTCGTACGATGATCGTAGATGAGACCGAAGCGGCGCGGCGGCTCGGGCTGCGCGCCGCCGCCGGCGAGGGCGATCAGCGCTTCTTCCAGCTCACCCCCGATCGCGTGCTCGACGCCGTCGAGACGGCGGGCGGGCGGCGCGCGACCGGCAGCGTCTACGCGCTGAACAGCCTCGAGAACCGCGTCTACGAGGTGGCGCTCGAGGAGGCGCCGCCCGTCGTCGTGAAGTTCTATCGCCCGGGGCGCTGGTCGAAGGAGGCGCTCGCCGACGAGCACCGCTTCATCCTCGATCTCGTCGAGGCGGAGGTGCCGGTGGCGGCGCCGCTGGCCGTCGACGAGAGCGGCGCCACGCTGGGCGAGCAGGACGGCATCTACTTTGCTGTCTATCCGAAACTGCGCGCGCGCGTGGTCGAGGAGATCGACGAGGACGGCGCCGAGCGGCTGGGGCGGCTCCTGGCGCGGCTGCACCTCGTCGGCTCGAAGCGGGAGGCGCCCGCGCGGCCGCGATTCGAGCCGCGCGCGATCGTCGAGGCGTCGCTGGCGCTGTTGCGGGCCGCGCAGGTGGTGCCGTTCGATCTCGAGGCGCGCTACGAGGCGGCCGCGCGTCGGGTGCTGGCGGCGGCCGAGGCGCGCTGGCCGACCGACGCGCTGCGCATCCACGGCGACTGCCACCTGGGCAATCTGATGTGGGGGCGGCCGGCGCCGGGCGCCGACGAGACCTACTTCGTGGTCGACTTCGACGACTTCGTGGTGGGGCCGGCGGCGCAGGACCTGTGGCTGGCCATCGGCGGGCGCGACGAGGAGGCGACCCGCGCGCGCGAGGCGCTGTACGAGGGCTACAGCGAGCTGCGGGCGCTGCCGTCGGGCGGCGCGGCGGCGGTGCGGGCGCTCGTCGAGCCGATGCGCGGGCTGCGCATCGTGCGCTACGCCGCGTGGATCGCCGCGCGCTGGAGCGACCCCGCCTTCCCGCGCGCATTTCCCGTCTATCGCGAATATGCCAGCTGGCAGCGCGAGCTGCACGCGCTCGAGTCGCTCGCGCTGTAGAATCGAGCCATGCGCACCGTGCATGGTTTGCTCATGGTCCTCGGGCTCGTCTCCGGCTGCGGCGGCGGCGACCCGCTCGACGGGGAGTATGGCTCCGCGACCCTCTCGGGGACGGCCGTCCTCTCCGATCGCCAGCTCCAGACGACGAGGCTGCCGTCGCTGAGCGTGCCGCTGGCGATGAGCGGCGGCCCCATCGTCATCGCGCACGATCGGTCCGGCGCGTTGACCCAGGCGATCTCCTTCCGTCCGTCGACGCGCGGCTACTTGGGGGAGATCTCGATCGTGAAGACTTCGGGGAACGCCATCCAGAACGACGCCATCGGGAGCCTGCAGACGCCGGGGACCGAGCCGGGGAGCTCGAGCTCGACGGCGAACTATCGGATCGACGGCGCGAGCGGCACCATCGCGCTCGCGGGGAACGCGCTCACCATCACGCTCGTCGGCGACACGGTGCGCACCTTCGACGGCGTCGTGGGGACCGACTTCCCCGACGGGCTCTCCGAGACGGGGACGATCTCGCTGACCATCACCGCCGCGCGCGTCCCCAAGTAGCGCCGCTCAGAACCAGGGGTCGAGGCCGTGGCCGCGGTCGGCCCAGAAGCGGCACCACGTCGCCGCCGCGAAGAGGATGTGCGCTCGGCGCGCCGGCGTCCCGACGTCGTCCTCGATCTCGCGCACGCCCTCGACGTGCTCGACGCCGTGTTCGCGCGCGAAGGCCTGCGCCCGCTGGTAGAGCGCGTCGCCGTAGGCGCGCAGCTCCGGCGCCAGCATGTGGGTGTAGGCCCGCTCCATCAGCGCCTCCCCGATGACGTCGGCGACGTCGTCGAGGAACTTGGCGCGAAAGGAGTAGCGGTCGATGCCGTCGTAGAGGCCGTAATTCGAGTAGACAGGAAACCCCTCGTGCTCGGGGAGGAGATCGAGCACGTAGTAGCCGCGCATCGCCGCGCGCGCCTCGTCGAGGCTCGCCCCCTCGCGCAGGTTGGCCTGGAGCCAGGCGTCGGCCTCGGGGCTCTCGCCCACGCGCGGCGCGCCCAGCGTCGTGAACGGCGCCTCCGAGATGGCGCGGAAGCGCTCGAGGCGCGGATCGTCGTCGCTGAAGGAGCCGGCGTTCAGCTCGGCGAACAGCCGCGCGAACTCCTCCTCGTGCCCCGCCAGCGGTCGCGACATCGGGTTCCAGTCGAGTCCCATGGCGCGCGAGCTTACCCGAGCTGGGCGATCGCGGCGCGGGCGGCGGCGCGCCCCTCGGCGACGGCGTCGCGGATGCGCGCGCGATCGAGATCCCACGAGCGGATGGCCAGCGGCCGCCGCGGATGGATGGTGATCACGCGCGCCTCGCGCGGCGCCTCCGCCGACGGACGGATGCGCGGCCGCAGCGGGCGCTTGAGCGCGGTCCCGTCGCTGGCGGCGACCACCGCCAGGATGGTCTTCGCCCCGCGCGCCGCCACCGCCTCGAGCGGCAGGTTGTCGGTGAGCCCACCGTCGACGACGAGCTCGCCGCCGATCCGGATGGTGCGCCCATAGAGGATCGGAAAGAAGCACGACCCCAGGAGCGGCTCGACGAAGTCGGGCTCGTGTCGGCTCGAGAGGATGAGGGTGCGCAGATCGCGCAGCCGCGTCGCCGTGCACAGCGCCTCGACAGGGCCGCGCCGCAGATCGCCCTCGCCGAGCGCCGCCCGCAGCGCCCCGCGCACGATCGTCGACATGTCGAACGGCGAGCGGTTGTGGAGCGCGCGGCGCAGCGACACGATCGAGCGCCCGCCGGTCGAGTCCCACAGCTCGGGGAGCTCCCGCCCGCGCCCCGCCGCCAGCGCCGCGGCGATGATCGATCCCGACGACGCGCCCGCCGTCACGCCGACGGGGACGCCCTCCTCCACCAGCCCCGCGGCGACGCCCGCGTGGAACGCCGCGCGACAGGCGCAGCCTTCGAACACGACTCCGATCACGCCGACGTCGTACCACAGCTCTATTTCGAGTGATCGATGGCGTAGCGCACCACCGCGCGCAGGATGCGCGACCGCTCGATGCCGCCGAGGATCGTCACCAGCCGCTCGTACACCGTCGGGTCCACCAGCAGCGCGCCGACGGTGCCCTCCCCGCGCCGCGCCTTCGCGGTGAGCGCCGCCACGTCGGCGCTGGCGCGCTCGAGGTTCTGCACCGTGCGCGTGCGGGCGAGGTCGTGGGTGACGTCGCCGATGCCGCGCGCCGCCCGCGAGAGCTGATTGACCACATCGCGCCCCTCGTCGTTCGTCGACGCCAGGATGCGATCGAGCTTCTGCGCCACACCGTCGACGCGCGCGATCAGCCGATCGACGCCCTCGGAGGCGCGCTCGAAGCTGCGCGCCGTCTTCGGCTCGTAGAAGAGCGCGTGCACCAGCCCCGGCCCGCGCTCCGCCGCCTGCGCGATGGCCCGCAGCGACCCGATCGCCCGCTTCACGTCGCGCACCGTCGACGGCGTGGCGATCTGGGTCACCGCCGTCGCCGCGCGATCGGCGGCGTCGCGCACCCGCTTCACCGCCTCGCCCGCCTCGGCGATCATCGCCTCCAGATCGACCGGCGACTGGCTCTGGAGGACCGCCCCCGGCCTGATCGCCGGCGCGCTCGCGCTCCCGACGGAGATCTCGATCAGCTTGTCGCCGAGCAGCCCCTGCGTGCCGATGTGCGCGACGGAGTCGGCGCGCACGCGGGGCAGCGCCGCCCGCTGGATCTCGAAGTCGACGCGCACCCGCCGATCACCGACCGCCTCGCTGAAGTGCACCGACGTCACCCGCCCCACGCCGACGCCGGCCAGCCACACCGGCGCGCCCGCGCGCAGCCCCTGGACGTCGCTGAAGTGCGCGCGCAGCGGCACGCGCTCCTCGAAGACGTGGCGCTTGGTCCCGAGGAGGAACACCACCGCGAACGCCGCGGCGATGAGCGCCACCATGAACGCGCCGACGACCACCGCCACGCGCCCGCCGCCCGACTCGAGGCCCGCGCCCGCGTCGTCGTCGCGCTTGCCCTCCGCTCCGCTGGTCATGCTGCCCGCTCCTCCTCCGTCCCGTCGACGAGCTCGCCGCGCATGAAGGCCTCGAGCAGCGGCGGCGGCGCGCGCTCGGCCTCGTCGTGCGCGAGCTCGAGCGCGATGCGGCGCCCGTGCAGGAGCGCCAGCCGATCGCTCACCACCATCGCCGCGGCGACGTCGTGCGTGATCACGATCGAGGTCACCCCGAGGCGGCGCTGCGTCTCGATGATGAGCTCGTTGATGCGCCGCGTGTTCGTCGGATCGAGCCCGGTGGTCGGCTCGTCGTAGAGGATGAGCTCGGGCCGCGAGGCGATCGCGCGCGCCAGCGCCACGCGCTTCTTCATCCCGCCCGAGAGCTCGGCGGGGTGCAGCCGCTCGGCGCCCGCGAGGTCGACCGCCTCGAGGCACTCGGCGACGCGCTTCCCGATCGCCGCGCGCGTCGGGTGCGGGCGCGGCCCGGCGCGGAGCCCGTAGGCGATGTTCTCGGCGACGGTCATCGAGTCGAACAGCGCCGCGCCCTGGAAGAGGAAGCCGATGCGCCGCCGCACCTCTCCCATCACGTCCTCCCCGGCGCGCGCGACATCGACCTGCCCGACGAGGATGCGCCCCGCGTCGGGGCGCAGGAGGCCGATCAGGAGGCGCAGGAGCACGCTCTTGCCGCTGCCCGATCGCCCGAGCACAGTGAGGGTCTCGCCGCGCCGCACCTCGAGCGAGAGCCCCTCGAAGACGCGCGTCCGCCCGAAGCGCTTCCAGACGTCGACGATGCGCACCGCGATCGGGTCGTCCTCTTCCGTCGCCATCACACCCTCAGGAGCGCCTTGGTGAGCACGAAGTCGACCGCCAGCACCGCGAGCGCCACGGTCACCACCGCCCGCGTCGCCGCGCGCCCGACGCCCGCCTGTCCGCCGGTGGCGGCGACGCCGAAGTGGCAGGCGATGCTGCCGACGACGACGCCGAACGCCGCGCCCTTGATGATGCCGGTCACGAAGTCGCCGATGGTCACGAAGTCGTAGACGCCGTGGAGGAAGAGGCTCGGCCCGATGCCGTACTGCAGCGACGCGATCAGCACCGCGCCCGCGGTCCCCACCACGTCGGTGACGATGGTGAGGAGCGGCAGCGCGATCGCCGCAGCCAGGATGCGCGGCGCGATCAGCCGCTCGCGCGGATCGGCCCCGAGGGCGCGCACGGCGTCGACCTGCTCGGTGACCGCCATCCCGCCGAGCTCGGCGGCGACGCCGGCGGTGACGCGCGCGCCCGCGACGAGCGCGGTGAGGATCGGGCCGAGCTCGCGGAAGAGCGCGGTCACCGTCGTCTGCCCGATGTAGAGCTTGGCGCCGAAGCGCTCGAGGCCGCTGCCGAATTGGTAGGCCAGCACCATCCCCGAGAAGAGCGACATCGCCAGCGTGAGCGGCAGCGACTTCACGCCCGCCTTCACCAGCTCGTCGGCGAGCTCGCGCGGCCGCATCCGCCCGGCGCGGGTCAGCGCGCCGCCGAGGGTGGCGCCGAAGTCCCCGAGCCCCGCGACGCGCCCGAGGACGCCGTCGCCGAGCCGCGCGAGCGCGCGGCGCACCCTCATCGCGCAGCCCCCGCCAGCGTCGTCTCCGACGCCGCGCTGTCGACCACGCGCCGGAAGGCCGCCTCCCCCGCCGCGCGGCGCTCCGGCGGCGCGACGTACGAGAGATCGAGGAGGCAGTCGTTCTTGCGCGCCACCCACAGGTCGAACACACGCGGCACGCCGTCGAGCTTGGCGGCGACCACCAGGTGGCGCGCCTCGCGCCCGGCGAACGGCACCGTCTCGTCGACGAGCGTGCGGCGCTCGGTCGTGCCGAGGAGGAGGATGCGCGCCAGCGCCTCGAGCGGCGCCGACTCGAACTTCAGCCGATCCGCCTGGCAGGTGACGTGCGCGACGATCACCGCATCGAGGCCCGCGTGGCGCCAGCCGATCGACGCGCCGTCGCGCGCGTGGGTCACGTCCGACGGCAGCACCGCCCACCCCTCGCCCGGCGGCTGCAGGCGCGCGCAGCGCTCGCCGACGCAGGCGGTCCCGCCGCCGCCCGTGGCAGTCGCCACCACCCGCGGCCCGCACGCCGCGGCCAGGGTGACGATCGCGACGCAGCCCCACACGCGCTTCATCCCGACGGAGACGTAGGCACGCGCCCCCATCGCCAGAAGGTCTCGGCGCCGCGCTCGTACCTTTGACGACGAGGGCCGAAAGGGGCATGATCGACGCTCCGGAAGTCTTGATTCTGCCTACGAGAGCCTGAGGGAGGAGTCTTGGTGACGAGCGCGCACGACCGGCGGCTGATTCACTTGCGGCATCGAGCGCGCGACCTGGCGAAGCTGGCGGGCCGCTTCTTCGCCGCCTTCACCGTCTTCGGGCACGTCTTCCTCTCGTACGTCCTGCAGTGGTTCTTCGACTACGTGACCCAGGGCGAGAGCGCGTGGGTCGACCGTCGCTGGAAGCGCGTCCACGAGCGCAACGCCAAGCGCCTCTACCGCGGCATCATTCGCCTGCGCGGCGTCTACATCAAGATGGGGCAGGTCCTCTCGATCATGGGGAACATCCTGCCGCGCGCCTACTCGCGCGAGCTCGAGGGGCTGCAGGACCAGGTGCCGCCCGCGCCGTGGGAGGACATCGAGGACGCCATCGCCGAGTCGCTCGGGCGCGAGCCCGACGAGGTCTTCGCCGAGCTCGAGCCGAAGCCGCTCGCCGCCGCCAGCCTCGGGCAGGTGCACCGCGCGCGGCTGCGCGACCTCGATGGTCAGCCGGGCGAGGTGGTGGCGATCAAGGTCCTCTACCCCAACGTGAAGGACATCATCGCCGTCGACCTCCGCGTCCTCGAGATCGCGGTCCGCGTCTACAAGTGGTTCATGCCGATGGGCGGCCTCGAGCGGGTGGTCGATCAGCTGCGCGATCTGCTCGCCCGCGAGACCAACTTCCTGCACGAGGCGAAGTGCATGGAGCGGCTCGCGGCGAACTTCCGCGGCGAGAGCGACGTGCTCTTCCCGACGGTGCACTGGGGGCTCACGTCGTCGACGGTGCTGGTGATGTCCTTCATGGAGGGCATCAAGATCTCGCGCAAGGACGAGCTCGCCAAGATGGGCGTCGACCCCGAGCACGTCGCGCGCCGCCTCATCGAGCTCTTCTACAAGCAGCTCTTCCTCGACCGGCTGTTCCACGCCGATCCGCACCCGGGGAACTTCCTCGTGCAGAAGAGCGGCAAGCTGGTCTTCCTCGACTTCGGCGCGGTGAGCGAGGTGAGCGACGCGCTCCTCGACGGGACCTTCAAGGTCCTGCAGGGGATGTTCATGCGCAATGACCAGCTGGTCATGCAGGGCATCGATCAGATGGGCTTCGTGTCGAAGTCGGGGGATCGCGCGCTCCTCGAGCGCACGGTGAAGACCTACTTCGAGAAGCTGCTCAAGCTGAACATCCAGGACTTCGGCCGCATCCGCCCCGAGCAGCTGGCGGAGCTCGACCCGGGGCTCGAGCGCGACGAGCTGCGCGAGCTCATGAAGAGCGTCGAGTATCCGGACGGCTGGTTCTACGTCGAGCGGAGCGCGGTGATCCTCTTCGGGCTCGCAGCGCACCTGGCGCCGCGGATGAACACCGTGATGGTGGGGATGCCCTACGTCATGCAGCGGCTCGCCGCCGTCGCGTAGCTCTCGCTCTCGCGAGGGTCGTGGCGAGGGCGTAGACGGCGAAGAGCATGACGAGCGGGATGAGCTCGACGACGTAGCGCTGCGTCGGGAAGGGGTGGAAGTAGCTGAAGAAGGCGGTGCGCGCGACCAGCGCCAGCGCGACGACGGCGGCGAAGCGGCGCAGCTCGGCGACGCGCGCGGCCAGCGCCAGCCCGACGAGCCCGATGAGGATCAGCGCCGTCTGGACGCGATCGAACAGCGGCCGCATCGCCGGCATCCGGAGGACCGGCGTGCGCAGCGGCAGCTCGTAGTCGGGCGTCGGGATCCAGAGCGCCCACAGGCGCCGCAGCGGCAGGACGACGTAGTGGCGAAGGGGATCGCGCGCGCGGCGCTCGCGGGCCAGCGCGCGGAAGCCCTCGTCGACGGCGGGGCTGAGCTTCTCGCGGTTGTAGCGGTCGAAGAGCGCGACGATCGCGGCGCGCTCCTCGGGGCTGTCGTACATCGCCGGCAGGAGCACGCCGGGGCGATCGACGAGCGGCATGCGGTTCGAGACGAGGACCTGGAGGTAGGCCTCGCCGCGCCGCCCGCCCGACCACGAGCGCATCCAGTCGGGCATCCCCGTCGGCTGCGGCTGGCCGTCCTGCGAGATCCACGACGTGCCGAAGGGGTGCGGCGCGCCGAACTGCACCAGGTTGCGGATCGGCCAGGGCGCGAAGGTGACGATGGCGGCGAGGGCCATCACCGCGAGGTCGCGCGCGCGCCCGCCGGCGACGAGGAGCGCGAGGGCCGGCACCAGCGTGATGGTGTCGGCGCGCACGAGCTGCGAGGCGCCGAGCGCGACGCCGGCGGCGAGCGCCCAGCGCCAATTTCGCGATAGACGGTAATGCGCCGCGCAGGCGAAGGTGGCGACGACGAGGAAGGTGGCCAGCGACTCGCTGAGGCCGTACGACGCGAGCAGGATCACCGACGGCGCGAAGATCGCCACCGCGAACGTCGCCATCTGGTACGCGGGGCGCGCGCCGAGGCGGCGCACCACCGAGACGAGGAGGAGCGCGCCCGCGAGATCGAGGGCGACGTTGGCCAGCGTCGCGCGCACGAGGTGCGCCTCGATCGCCAGCGGCGCGGTGCGCACGGCGACGAAAGCGAGGAACAGCGGGTAGCCGGGCAGGCGCGTCCAGACGAGCGGCGCCGGCGCGTTGCCGTAGGCGAAGCGGTGCTTGGCCGCGAGCTGCTGCGCGAGCTGGTAGTACTGGTGGCCGTCGCCGGCGGGGACGTGCCAGGTGTGGACGACGGCGATCCGCAGCGCGAGCGCGGCCGCGATGAGCACGGCCCAAGCGACGCGCACGACCAGGCGGCGACGGCTCTCGTCCATCTCGCGTGTCGTAGTACCACGAAGGCCGCGCGGCGCGCGCGGTCAGTTCAGGCAGGCGTCGAGGCTGCCAAAGTCGAAGCCGGCGCGGAAGGCGCGGACGCGATCGGCGGAGGAGCCGTGGGTGAAGCTCTCGGGGCTGACGCGGCGGCCGGCCATGCGCTGGAGGCGATCGTCACCGATGGCCGCGGCGGCGCGCAGCCCCTCCTCGACGTCGCCGGGGTCGAGGAGCTTGCGGCGGGCGGCGGTCGCGCCCCACACGCCGGCGAGGCAGTCGGCCTGCAGCTCGACGCGCACCGAGCGGCCATTTTTCGTCAAGCGCTCATTCGGGCCGAAGCCGTTGAGGCGCAGGACTTTTTGTAAATGGTGGCCCATCTCGTGGGCGATCACGTAGCCCTGCGCGAAGTCGCCGGGCGCGCCGAAGCGGCGCGAGAGCTCGTCGAAGAAGCCGAGGTCGATGTAGACCTTCTCGTCGGCGGGGCAGTAGAACGGGCCGGTGTCGGCGGTGGCGCCGCCACAGCCGCCGGAGAAGACCTCGTCCCAGAAGAGGACCAGCGTCGCCGGGCGGTAGGCCGCGCCGCGCGCGGAGACGAGGCGACCGAGCTCGTGCTGGGCGTCGTTGAAGGAGCGGACGGCGATCTTCTTGAGCGGCTCCTCGCGGGCGCGGCGCGCGGGATCGTCGCTGCGCGTGACCGGCGCGGGCGCGGGGGCGGGGCCGTTGCCGAGGAGCGCGAAGAAGTTCTGCTTGAACACGACGCTGAGGACGCCGAGGACCACGATGGTCCCGAGGCCCACGCCCATGCGGCGGACGCCGCCTCCGCCGCCCGCGCCGCGGCGATCCTCGACGTTGCTCTCGTCGTCGTCTCCGAGTTGCATGCGCCTATTGTAATCGGTCGAAGGCGTCGGCGATGGCGTCGACCAGCGGCTCGCCGCCGATGCGGCGGAGCGCCGTCGCCCAGCGCGCGAGATCGGCGGGGCGCGCGGCCTCGGCGAGCCAGCCCTCGAAGGCGCGCGTCAGCCACGCGACCGGGAGCCAGTCGGCGTGCTCGCAGAGGGTGAAGGCGGCGTAGGCGCGGGCCGGCGCGTCGAGCGTCTCCCAGCGGGCGCGCGCCTCGGCGGCGAGCGCGTCGGCCTCGGCGGCGCGGCCGGCGCGGTGCGCGCGGCGGGCGAGCGCGAGCCGCTCGTCGACGGGACCGGCGGTGCGGGTGCCGTCGGGGATGAGCGCTACCCAGCGGGCGGCGCGCGTGGGCTCGGGATCGCGGAGGCGGGCGAGCGCGTCGGCGAGAAGGTCGAGCTCGGCGAGGAGCGTGCGGGGGTGGACGGCGACGAGGCGATCGATGGCGTCGAGGAGCGCCGGGCGCGCGGGCGCCTCCACCTGCGCGACGAGCGCGAGCAGCGCGTCGAGGTCGGAGGAGTAGAACGCGCCCGAGTAGGCGTCTTCGTAGCCGCGCGGCAGCGGCGGCAGCGGATCGGCGGACAGCCAGTCGATGAGCTCGGCGACGAGCGCCGGGCGCGCCTCGGGCGCGAGGTGCGGCACGAGCGCCGTGAAGGCGGCGATGCGCCGGGTCGGGATGAGGTTGGCGCGCGCGTGGGCGACGAGCGGCGCGGCCGGCTCGCCGAGCGCGACGAGCTGCTCGAGGAGGCAGGGCGCGCCGTACCAGGCGGCGTAGGAGCCGTCGGCGACGGCGAGCGCCAGCGCCTCGCGCGCCTCGTCGACGGTGAGGAGGTCGGCGAGGTCCCAGAACGGGAGGTTGCCCTGGTTCTCCTCGCGGAAGCCGTCGCGGGCGAAGGCGTCGAGGACGTCGCGCACGCGCGCGCGCAGGAGCGACGGCGGGCCGTCGACGGCGAGCTCGGAGAGCAGCTCGGGGCGATACAGGGACGGCGGGGCGCGATCGACCAGCAGCGCGCGCAGCCGCTCGTGGTGCGCGACCGCGTCGTCGGCGGTGAGCCGCGGGAGCGTGTGGTAGGCGAGCGCGACGTCGCCGCGCTCGAGCGCGGTCAGCTCGGCGTCGAGGCGCGCGTGGCGGGCGCTGGCCTCTTCGGGCAATGGCTCGGGCTCGGGCTCGGGCTCCGGCTCCGGCTCCGGCATCGGCTGACGTCCCGCCGCCTGCAGCCACTCGTCGCGGAGGCGCGCGTAGCTCGTCGCGGCGGCGGCGCGCGCGTCATCGACGGCGCGGATCAGCTCCTCCAGCGACGGGAGCGCCTCGTCCGGCGCCAGCTCCCCGGCGAGCCGCGCCTCGATCCAGGGCAGGTGGTAGGGCACGAGCCGCTCGTCCTCGCGCAGCGCCCGCGCCGCCTCGACCGACAGCAGCGGGATCAGCGCGACATAGGGCGAGCCGGACCGCCAGGCGTGGCGCGCCGCCTCGAGCGCCTCGGCCTCGCTCCACAGCCCCGCGGCGAGGAGCCCCGCGGGGACATTCTTGTCTAGCGCCGACAGCACCGCCCGGCGCTGCCCCTCGACGAGAAACGCCCGCACCGCCGCGCTGACGTCAGTCGTGCGCAGCGGGATCGGGCTGCGGCTCGCGCCGCATGTAGAGCTTGTTGTAGAGCGAGTGCCGAATCATGAGGTCGGCGAACGCCGCCACGTCGCCGCCGTGCTTGCGCACCAGCTCGAAGTTGGCGTCGAGCGCCCCGAGGGCCCGTGCGCACAGGTGGACGATGATGTGGATGGTCGGCGCCGCGTCGATGCTCCCCGGCACCGTCGCCGCCAGATCGACCAGGTCGGCGTGCGCCCGCTCGACGATGGCCCGCAGCTCGGCGCGCAGCACGTCGACGCGCGCCGGGCGGATGAGCGACGCCAGCATCCCCGCCAGCTGCCGCACGTCGGCGGCGCGCGCCTCGGGGGCGAACGACGGCTCGACCAGCCCGACGAACAGCGTCTGCACGCGCCCGCTGTCGCGAAATCCTTTGAACAGCAACGATCGCGGATCGACGTTGTTGTGCGCGAGCCCCTGCCCGTGCAGCCGCGCGATCGACAGCGCCACGATGAGGCCGAGGCCGAAGACCTCCTCGAGGTTGAGGTCGTGCGCCGCGAGGTCGGTGCCGAAGCGCGGGTCGTCGACCGACTCGGAGAAGAGCAGGAGCTGCTGCGACTCCTCGTCGTGCGCGACCTTGTACAGCGACGTGAGGAACCCCTGCCGCAGCCGCCGGAGCAGCGGCGCGATCTTCCCCAGCCAGGTCTCGACGTAGGCGCGATCGCGCCCGCGCAGGTCGATCGCCGTCAGGATCTTGCGGTAGGGGTTCTCGTCGGGGAACTGCCCCTTGGCCACCAGCTCGGGGTTGGGCGCGACGAGGAAGATGTTGTGCCCCTTCACCTTCCCGAGGCTCTGCACGAGGACGTAGCCGTAGCGATCGGCCACCGCCTCCATCGAGCGGAAGTCGTCGAGCGAGAGGCTGGGGTCGCCCGCCTCGGCGAAGAGCTCCTCGGGGCTGGGCGTGACCTGGGTGACGCCGTAGCCGAGCGTCTTGCGGAAGGGCCCCTCGTGCTCCTCCTCGCTGAGGCGCTCGAGCGCCACCTCCAGCGACGCCAGCAGCTGCTGCGCCGAGGCGTAGCGGCGCTCGGGCTCGCGCTCGAGGCAGGTCTCGATGATCGGCCGCAGCACGCGCGGCACCTCGGGCGAGAACGAGATGCGGCTCTCGCGCTTGTGGACGACGCCCATGGCGATGCGCGTGAGCAGCGTCGCCAGGTCGGGGACGTCGCCGTAGATCGAGTCGTTCGAGAAGAGCGCGTGCAGCGCCGTGCCCGCGGCGTAGACGTCGACGGCCGGCGAGAGCTCCTGCTCGCCGAGCACGTCGTCGAGGAGCTCGGGGGTGATCGAGAACTCGGGCGCGCCGAGGATGCGCCCCTCGTAGTAGCTGTTGTAGGAGCGCTGCTCGTCGGGGAGCAGCCGCGGCGCGACCGAGATGTCGAAGTCGAAGAGCACCGCGCGGTCGCCCATCGTGAGGATGTTCTGCAGCGTGAAGTCGCGGTGGATGATCCCGCGCGCGTGCAGCGCGCCCAGGCCCTTCAGCGCGTCGCACAGCATCCACACGCGCTCGCGCGGCGAGATCTTGTTGCCGGCCAGCACCGTCATCAGCGACCCGCCCGCGAGCGGCGTGATGAGGAGGAAGTTGTCGGAGATCGGCACGGCCTGCAGCACCGGCAGGAGGTGCGCGTGCTCGATCGTCTTCAGCTCGTCGAGGAGGAGCTCGTAGTGGTCGAAGTGGCGGCGGGCCACCTCGTCGTCGCGCAGCGTGAGGAGGAACTCCTCGCGGAAGGTCTTGGCGACGACGACCTGCCCCGGCTCGCCCTCGCGCCAGCGCGTCACCAGATAGGCCGACCCCATGCCGCCGTGGCCGATGCGCTTGCCCGAGGTGACGTAGGTCCACTCGCCGTCGACGAACTGCAGCTCCGGGTGGCGGAGCTCGACGGCGCGGAGCTGCCCGATCGGCTTGGGTGCGGTCACGCCCCGACTGTAGCTCAGCGACGGCCCGGTTTGGAGGGGACGGTGCGCTCGGCCTTGTACTCCTCCATCTCCTCGAGGGTCTTCGGCCAGTCGCCGTGGAGCAGCCGCGACAGCGCGCGGTCGGCGAGGAGCTTGCCGCCGGTCTGACATGCTGGACAATAATTCGTCTCGTTCTCGGCGTAGCGGATGCGCTGCACCGGGCCGCCGCAGCGCGGGCAGGGCTGCTTGTAGCGGCCATGGACGGCCATCCCGTCGCGGAAGGCGGTGACGTTCTCGGGCCAGCGCGACCTCGAGGCGGCCACCTCGGCGCGCAGGCGGGCGGTCCACTCGACGAGGATCTCGCGCGTGGCGGCGTAGAGGCGCGCGCTCTCCTCGTCGGTGAGCGTGCGCGAGAGCTTGACCGGCGAGAGCTGCGCGCGGTGCAGGATCTCGTCGGAGTAGGCGTTGCCGATGCCGGAGAAGAGGCGCGGGTCGGTCAGCGAGCGCTTGAGCGTGTGGCTCTCGCGCGCGAGCACCTCGCGGAAGGCGGCCAGGTCGGCGTCGAGCACCTCGAGGCCGCCGCGGGCGAAGGTGGCCAGCCCCTCGCGCCCGGCGACGACGTGCAGCGAGGCGCGCTTCTTCGTCGACGCCTCGGTGACGGCCAGCGCCCCGCTCTCGAAGTCGAGCGCGGCGAGGCCGATCTTGCCGGGGATCTTGGCCTTCGGCGGAAGCCAGCGCAGCCGCCCGGCGATCATGAGGTGCAGCACCAGGAAGAGATTTCCGTCCAGCACGAACACGATGCGCTTGCCGAGCCGCTCGATGCCGTCGACGCGGCGCCCCTTCACCGACGCCAGCGGCGGGTCGAACGAGCGCACGAAGAAGGGGCTGGCGAGCCGCACCTCTTCGAGCACGCGCCCGCGCACGCGCTCGGCGATCGCTTCGTAGTAGACGGTAATATCGGGAAGCTCGGGCATCGCGCACCTTGTGGAATAGGATTATATTCGATTCCACAAGATCTGGCGATGCAGCAGCCGAAGCTCTACGACGTCTCGATCCGCACCGTCTATGCGCAGGCCAAGGAGCTCGCGCAGGCGCAGGCGCAGGTGTCGCTCACCACGCCGGGGAGCCTCCAGGTCGAGCCGCGGGGCGGTCGACGGTTCGTCTATCGCTATCGGTACGACTCGGCCGGTCGTCGCGTGAGGGATTATCTGGGGCCCGAGGACGACGAGGCGACGATCGCGAAGGTGGCGGAGGTCAACGCCGATCTCGCCGAGGCGAGCACCCTGGCCGAGTACAGTCGCGATCTTCGCCGCGTCGGGTTCTACGGCGCCGACAACTCCACGCTGGTCACCGTCGCGTCGCTGTTCAACGCCGGGATCTTCTCCGGCGGCGGGGTCCTCGTCGGAACGCACGCGTTCGGCGTCCTCCTCAACGACCTCGGCGTGCGCGGAGTCCCCTTCCCCATGACCGAGGACGTCGACCTCGCGCGCGCCGCTCGGATCCAGGTGGCCGCGCTCCCCAAAGGTGGGTTGCTCGCCCTGCTCCGCGACACCGGCCTGCCCTTTCACGAGGTGCCGCAGCTCACGCGGACACAGCCCCCGACCTCGTTCAAGGTGCGCGGCCAGAAGCTGAAGGTCGACCTCCTCGTCCCCGCCAAGGGCAAGCCCTATCACCCCGTCGCCGTGCCGGAGCTCGGTGCGCACGCGACGGGGCTGCCGCACTTCCAATACCTCCTCGACGCCCCGAGCCACTCCGTCCTGCTCGGTCGCGATCGCATCGTGCCGGTGGCGGTCCCGCACGCGGGGCGCTTCTGCCTCCACAAGCTGGCGGTCTACGCGCTGCGCTCGGACCACGCCAAGCGCGACAAGGACCTCGCGCAGGCGACGCTGCTCGCAGCGGTCCTCGCCGAGCATCAGGAGTTCCTCCTCGATGATGCGCTGACCGCGCTCGATCGGACGATGCGCGCGAAGGTCAAGCCAGGGGCGGCGCGCGCCCTCCAGCTCCTCGGGACGCAGCATGCGGCGGCAGCCGAGCGGCTCGCGTCGATCGCGTAGCCGCGACGGCCTTGTGGGCTAGAATCCGTTTCTGGCCCACAGGGGTCAGGTGACGAGGTGGCGCGTCTGGTCGAGGACGACGCGCGGGGCGCCCGGCCAGGCCAGCTTCACCGACGAGAAGCGCTCGCGGCTGAGGCCGTGGAAGCAGACCGGGCTGGTGAGCTGCGCGTGCGTGCCGGGGGCGATGGTGAGGGCGTCGCCGCGCAGCGTGAAGGTCGCCTCGGTGGTGGCGACGACGAGCTCGCCGCCGAGGCGCGCGCGTCCGAGGAGATCGATCCAGGCCGAGGCGTACCCGGCGTGCGACTCGACGCGCAGCCGCGCCAGCCGCCGTGCCGTCGCGCTCTCGACGAGCTCGGCCCACGCCGACGGCATCGTCGCCGCGCCGCGCAGCTCGAGCGCCAGCCGCAGCTCTCTCAGCGACGGGAAGGCCTCGCCGCCGAGGAGCTGCCCCCAGGCGTAGGCGGCCGGCGGGCGCGCGATCGCCAGGCGCGCCAGGTTCGCGGCGTGCGGGTTGCCGCACAGGAGCTTCAACAGCCGCTCCGACGGCAGCTCGAGCGCGCGCAGCGATCGCAGCGCCGGGTGGAGCACCAGCGCGTCGGCGCGCCGATCGTCGGCGTCCGTCGGGAAGCGCAGCGCGCGCACCGTCGCCCAACCCGGGTGGCCGATCTGATCGTCGAGCTTCTTGCCGCGCGTGGCCAGCTCGCACCCGTCGAGGAACCCCAGCCGCCAGACGTGCGCGCGCGTCACCGCGGCGAGCGGCCCCAGCCACTCCTTGGCGTGCGCGGCGAGCAGCGCCTCGCGCCGCTTATTTTCGCTTGACGGCAACCCGGACGGCCCGCGCGCCTCGCGGAGCTGGAGGGCGATGAAGTCGCCGCGCGGATCGCCGCGCTCGAGCAGCCAGTCGCCGTAGACGGCGCGGAGCGCGTCGTCGTCGGGGCGCGCCAGGATCTGCGCGAGCAGCTCGTCCACGACTCGAGTGTACCGCCGCGCGCACACGATCCGGTCCTCACCTGATTGGCGCGTCACGAGGGGCGTTTACCTCCCGTGGGCCGATGGCGGCCCCCTTCCCCAGATGGAGCGACACCGCGCTGCGCGTGGCGCTCGTCGTGATCGTCCTCTTCGTCATCGCGCTCGTCGCGGCGCCGATGATCTGGATGCGCACGATCTTCGCGACGGGGCAGACCTTCGAGGTCGATCAGCCGGTGCAGTTCGATCACCGGCACCATGTCGGCGACGACGGCATCGCCTGCCAGTACTGCCACACGCAGGTCGAGCGCTCGCCGCGCGCAGGCATCCCAGCGACGGAGGTGTGCATGGGGTGCCACTCGCAGGTCTGGCACACCTCGCCGATGCTCGAGCCGGTGCGGCGCGCCTGGATGTCGGGCTCGCCGGTTCCGTGGCGGCGCGTCCACAAGCTCCCCGACTTCGTCTTCTTCAACCACTCGATCCACGTCGGCAAGGGCGTCCCCTGCACCGCCTGCCACGGGCGCGTCGACAAGATGCCGCTCGTCCAGAAGGTCGCGCCGCTGACGATGGGCTGGTGCCTCGACTGCCACCGCGCGCCCGAGCAGCACCTCGTGCCGCTCGATCGCGTCGCCGATCCCGCCTACGTGCCGAAGCCCGGCGAGGGCGCCGAGCTCGCCAAGGCGTACGGCACGCGCCACCTCACCCACTGCACGACGTGCCACCGATGAGCGATCGCGACCACGATCACCACGCAGAGACGCCGGAGTTCCCCGCGGGCGTCGACGTCGCGCCCGACGGGATCGCGCGCCGCACCTTCCTTCAGCTCGTCGGCGCGAGCGCCGCGCTGGCGGCCAGCGGCTGCGCGCAGTCGACGCCGCCCGAGATGCTGCCCTACCACGAGCAGCCCGAGGGGCTCGTCGAGGGCGTGCCGCTCCACTACGCCACCACGCTCTCCTCCGTCGACGGCTTCGGCGTCGGCGTGGTGGTGACCACGCGCGAGGGGCGCCCGCTCAAGGTCGAGGGCAACCCCGATCACCCCGACAGCCTCGGCGCGACGCACGCCTGGGAGCAGGCCGCGATCTGGTCGCTCTACGATCCCGATCGCGCGCGCGGCGTCGCGCGGATGCAGGGGCCGCTGCGCGTGCCGGCGACGTGGGACGCGGTCACCGCGGCGCTGACCGCGCCGCGCAGCGACGGAGGCGCCGGGCTGCGGCTGGTGATGCGCCCGACGACCTCGCCGCTCCTCGCGGAGCTGCTCGGGCGCGCGCTGCGTCGCCACCCGTCGGCGCGCGTGACCTTCTGGTCACCGCTCGCGCCCGGCCACGCGCGGGCGGGCGCGCGCCTCGCCTTCGGAGCGCCGCTCCAGCCGCGCTACGACTTCGGGCGCGCCGACGTGATCGTCGCGCTCGACGGTGACTTCCTCACGCGCGGCCCGGGGCGTATCCGCCACCAGGCCGGCTTCGCCGCGCGTCGCCGCCCGCCGGCGATGGCCCGCCTCTACGTCGTCGAGCCGTCGCTGACGGTGACCGGCGGGATGGCCGACCACCGCCTGGCGCGCCCGAGCGGCCAGGTCCCCTCGATCGCCGCCGAGCTGGTCGAGGCGTTGTTGTCTAGCAGCAACGGAGGCGCCGCGGCGCGGGGCGCGAACGCGGAGGCGCTGGCCGCCTGTGCGCGCGCGCTCCGCGCCAGCGCGCCGCCGGATCCGTCGGCGGGCAACGACCCGCGCCGCCGCGCCTTCGTCGCCGCGGTGGCGCGCGACCTCGCCGCCGCCGGCGGCCGCGTGATCCTCTACGCCGACGAGCGCCAGCCGCCGCTCGTCCACGCGCTCTGCCACGCGCTCCACGCGCACCTCGGCGCCGTCGGCGAGACGGTCACGCTCCACCCCTCGCCGCTCGTCGAGGACACCCCGGCGATCGCCGCCCGCGCGCTAGACATCAAATCGCTCGCCGGCGAGCTGCGCGGCGGCGCCGTCGACACGCTGCTCGTCCTCGGCGGCAACCCGGCCTACGACGCCCCCGCCGACGTCGGCTTCGCCGAGGCGATGACCCACGCCAAGGCGCGCGTCGTCCTCTCCCCCTACAGCGACGAGACCGCGCTCGCCTCCACCCTCCACGTCGCCGAGGCGCACCCCTTCGAGAGCTGGGGCGACGCGCGCGCCGTCGACGGCACGGTCTCGCTGCAGCAGCCGCTCCTCCAGCCGCTCGACGGCGGCCACAGCGCGGTCGAGCTCCTGGCTCTCCTCGCCGGCGACGCCGCCCCGCGCCCGGAGGCGCTCCTGCGCGCGCGCCACGCACGCGGCTTCGCGGCGGCGCTGCAGCGCGGCCTCCTCGACGGCACCGCCACGCCGCCGACCACCGCGGCCATCCGCTGGTCGGCCCTCGCCGCCACGCCCCCCGCGCCGCCGCCGGTCACCCCGCCGCCCGCCGGGCTCGTCCCCGTCGAGGTCACCCTCGCCCCCGACGCCAGCGTCCTCGACGGCACGCTCGCCAACAACGCCTGGCTGCAGGAGCTCCCGCGCCCCTTCACCAAGCTCACCTGGGACAACGCCGCGCTGATCGGCCCCACCACCGCCGGCGCGCTCGGCGTCTCCACCGAGGACCTCATCGCGGTCACCGACGCCGCCGGCCGCACCGTCGAGATCCCCGCGCTGGTCGCGCCCGGTCAGGCCGACGGCACCATCACCATCGCGCTCGGCTACGGCCGCGCCGTCGCGCCCGGCATCGGCGAGCGCACCGCGCGCGGCGTCGGCCGCAACGCCTACCCGCTCCTCACCACCACCGGCGGCTTTCTTGTCAAGCACGCCACCGCCCGCCGCGTCGGCGCCCGCCACCCGCTGGCGCGCACCCAGGGCCACTTCTCGCTCGAGGGGCGCGCCGTCGCCCTCTCGACGACGCTCAGCGCCTACACCGCCCGGCCGGTGGTCGCGCCGCACCTCCGCGGCCCCGTCCCGACGCTGATGCCCGACGTCGCCGCGCGCGACCTCGGCGGCCCGCGCACGAACGAGTGGGCGATGGCCATCGACCTCTCGACGTGCGTCTCGTGCAACGCCTGCACCATCGCCTGCCAGGCCGAGAACAACACCTTCGTCGTCGGCAAGGAGGGCGTCCTCAAGGGGCGCGAGATGCACTGGCTGCGCATCGACACCTACTACCGCGCGCCGGTCGACACGCGCGACGAGCTCGAACGCGCCACCGACGAGCCGAGGCCGATCCACGAGCCGATGCTCTGCCAGCACTGCGAGAAGGCGCCCTGCGAGTACGTCTGCCCGGTCAACGCCACGGTGCACTCGCCCGACGGCCTCAACGAGATGGTCTACAACCGCTGCGTCGGCACGCGCTTCTGCTCGAACAACTGCCCCTACAAGGTCCGCCGCTTCAACTGGTTCCGCTGGACCGAAGAGGTCCCGGTGAACGCCGGGCGCATCTCGCTGCAGCAGAACCCCGACGTCACCGTGCGCGAGCGCGGCGTCATGGAGAAGTGCACCTACTGCGTGCAGCGCATCCGGCGCGCCGAGATCGCCGCCCGCCTCGCCAACCGGCCGCTCGCCGACCTCGAGGTGCGCACCGCCTGCCAGCAGGTCTGCCCGTCGGGGGCCATCACCTTCGGCTCGCTCACGCAGAAGGGCTCGCTGGTCAGCCGCGCGCACGAGAGCCCGCGCAACTTTTCTGTCTTGCATGAATTAGGGACGCGCCCGCGCACGCAGTACCTCGCGCGCATCGAGAACCCCACCCCCGCGCTCCCGATGACGTCTAGCGATAAAGGGCACGGCGAATGATCAGGGATCGTGGCGAAGCGCTGCTCGTCGGGACGCCGTCCGACGCCGAGATCTCGCGCGAGCTCATCGGCACCGTCTACCGCCCGCGCGGCCGCGGCTTTCGGCTCCTCCTGGCGGTGGCGCTCCTCGGGACCGGGGTGCTCTTCACCTGCATCACCATCACCGTCACCGTCGGCATCGGCACCTGGGGCAACAACATCCCCGTCGGGTGGGCCTTCGGCATCATCAACTTCGTCTGGTGGATCGGGATCGGCCACGCCGGCACCTTCATCAGCGCCATCCTCTATCTGTTCGAGCAGCCCTGGCGCACGTCGATCAACCGCTTCGCCGAGGGGATGACGCTCTTCGCGGTCATGCAGGCCGGGCTCTACCCGCTGCTCCACCTCGGCCGCCCGTGGTTCGCCTACTGGCTCATCCCCTACCCGTCGACGATGGGGACCTGGCCGAACTTCAAGAGCGCGCTCCCCTGGGACGCCGCCGCCATCGCGACCTACTTCACCGTGTCGCTGCTGTTCTGGTACTTCGGCCTCCTCCCCGACTTCGCCGCCTGCCGCGATCAGGCGCCGCCCGAGGCGCGCGTGCGCCGCGTCCTCTACGGGCTCCTCGCGCTCGGCTGGCGCGGCTCGGCGCAGCACCACCGCCACTACCGCCTCACCTACGGCCTCCTCGCCGCGCTGGCGACTCCGCTCGTCCTCTCGGTGCACTCGATCGTGTCGACGGACTTCGCGATCACCATGGTGCCCGGCTGGCACTCGACGATCTTCCCGCCCTTCTTCGTCGCCGGCGCGATCTTCAGCGGCTTCGCGATGGTGGTCACCCTCGCCGTCCCGGTGCGCCGCGTGTTCGGCCTCCAGCGCGTCATCACCAAGCGGCACTTCGACGCGATGGGCAAGATGATCCTCTGCACCGGCTGGATCGTCACCTACTCCTACATCGTCGAGCTGTTCATCGCCTGGTACTCGGGCGACGAGGCGGAAGTCTACCAGTTCTTCATCGCGCGCCCGTTTTCGCACGGGTCGTGGGTGTGGTGGGGGATGATGCTCTGCAACGTCGGCGTGACCCAGCTCTTCTGGTCGCGCCGCTTCCGCACCAACACCGTCCTCGTCTGGTTCGCGGCGCTGGCCATCAACTTCGGCATGTGGGCCGAGCGCTACGTGATCATCGTCCTCGGCCTGCAGCGCGACTACCTGCCCTCGTCGTGGGGCGACTACCTGCCGACGTGGGTCGACCTCGGGCTCTTCGGCGGGACGATGTGCTTCTTCCTCCTGCTGTTCATCCTGTTCCTCCGTTACGTGCCCTTCATCGCCGCGTGGGAGGTGAAGGAGCTGGCGCACGAGCTCCGCCACGGCCACGCGCCGACGGGGGTGATCTGATGCGCCACCGCCTCTTCTCGCGCGGGCCCGTCGCGGGGTTGGTCGGCGAGCTCGACTCGCCCGACGCCCTCCTCGCCGCAGTCCGGGCGCTGCGCGCGCGCGGCTTCACCAAGCTCGACACCTACGGCCCCTTCCCCGTCCCCGGCCTCGAGGAGGCGCTGCACCTGCCGCGCTCGGGGCTCGGCTGGATCGTCTTCCCGATCGCGATGGCCGGGGCGGGCGCCGCCTACCTCGTCCAGTGGTGGACCAACGCCGTCGACTACCCGCTCAACGTCGGCGGGCGGCCGCCGCACGCCGCGCCCGCGTTCGTGCCGATCACCTTCGAGATGGGCGTGCTCTCGGCGGCGCTGGCGGCGCTGGTGCTGGCGCTGCTCTTCTCGGGGCTGCCGCGGCTGCACCACCCTTTGTTCGAGCTCGAAGGATTCGAGCGCGCCTCCCTCGACCGCTTCTTCGTGGTGGTCGACGCCGCCGATCCCGCCTTCGACCTCGAGGCGGCGCGCGCGGCCCTCGGCGACGTCGGCGCGCTGCGCGCGGTGGAGCTCGCGCCATGAGGCCGCTCGCGCTCCTCGTCGCTGCGATCGCCGTCGCGGGCGCGGCCTGCGACCCGGTGCCCGATCTCGACCTCGAGCGGATGAAGGATCAGACGAGCCTCCGCCCCTACGAGACGACGCCCTACTTCCCGAACGGCCGCGCGATGCAGACGCCCGTCGAGGGCACGGTCTCGCGCGAGGCCCCGCCCGCCGACGCCCCGACCACCACCGGCCTCGACGCCGGCGGCCGCCCCGTCGGGCGCATCCCCATCGCGCTCTCGCGCGCGATGCTGGTGCGCGGCCGCTCGCGCTACGAGATCTTCTGCGGCGCCTGCCACGGCCTGCGCGGCGACGGCGTCACCCCCATCCGCCAGAACTTCGATCTGCGCCCGCCCCCGTCGCTGCTCGAGGAGCGCGTGCGCGCCCGTCCGCCCGGGGACGTCTTCCGCATCGCCAGCTCCGGCTGGGGCCTCATGCCCGCCTACGGCCAGGAGCTCACCGTCGAGGATCGCTGGGCCGTCGTCGCCTACCTGCGCGCGCTCCAGCGCAGCCAGGCGGGCGTGCGCCTCGGCGACCTCCCGGCGGCGCTGCAGAGCGAAGCGCGCGGCGCCCTCTCTCCGTCGGAGAACACGCGATGAGCCCGCCCATCCTCCCCGCCGACGCGCTCGCCCCCGCGCCGCCCTACCGCCCGCGCCGCGCCCTCCTCTCGGGCGGCCTCATCGCCGGCGCCGTCGGCACGGTGGCGATCGTGCTCGGCTTCCTCGTCGATCACCGCGCCACCTGCTTCGGCTATCTCGCCGGCTACGTGAGCGTGCTCTCGACGGTGCTGGGCGCGCTCATCTTCCTCTGCATCTGCAACGCCATCGGCTCCATCTGGCCGGTGGCCATCCGCCGCGTCCTCGAGACGGTGGTGATGTCGCTGCCGCTCTTCGCCATCGGCTTCATCCCGGTGCTGCTCTGCCTGCGCCACCTCTACCCGTGGGTGGCCCCCGCCGAGATCGCCGACCCGCTGGTGCGCGCTCTCGTCGAGAAGAAGCTGCGCTGGCTGAACCCCGGCTTCTTCGGCGCGCGGGCCGGCTTCTACCTCCTCGTCTGGATCGGCGCCGCGCTCGCGCTGCGGCTCTTCTCGCTGCGCCAGGACGCCGCCCGCCCGCTGGCGCTCGACGTCGATCGCGACGAGGCCCACGGGCGCACCTTCTCGGCGCTGGCGCTGCCGCCGCTCGCGCTCACCATGACCTTCGCCGCCTTCGACTGGCTGATGTCGCTGATGCCGGCCTGGTTCTCCACCATGTACGGCGTCTATTGGTTCGCGGGCGGCTTCGTTTCGGCGTTCGCGCTCTGCACCGTCCTCGTCTTCCTCGGCGACGGCGCCGCGCTGCTGCGGCCCACGCGCGGCCATTATTACGCGCTCGGCCGTTTGCTCCTCGCGTTCACGATCTTCTGGGGTTATATCGCCTTTTTCGAATATTTCCTGATCTGGATCGCCGACAAGCCCAGCGAGGTCCCCTGGTACGTCGTCCGGTCGCGCGGCGGCTGGGCGCCGGTCTCGGTGCTGCTGGCCCTGGCGCAGTTCGCGGTGCCCTTCTTCGTCCTCATGCCCTACGAGGCCAAGCAGCGCCCGCGCCTCCTCGTCGCGATGTCGCTGTGGATCCTCGCCGCGCACCACCTCGACTCGATCTGGCTGGTCGCGCCGCAGCTCACCGACAGCGCCGCCGCGCCGGTGCGGGCCGCGCTCTGGTCGCTGGCGCCGCTCGTCGCGCTGGTCGGCTTCGGCGTCGCCCTCGGCGCGTTCCTCCTCCGCGGCCACCCCATCGTCCCCATCGGCGACGTCCGCCTCGCGCGCGCGCTCGCCTACGAGGCGAAGTGATGAGCGCGACGCACGACCCGACGCACGAGCGGCCGCGCCAGCAGAACGACGTCCTCGCCGGCGCGAAGCTGGTCGGCGTGCTGGTGGCGACGGTGGCCTTCAGCCTCCTCTGCATCGGCGTGGCGACGCTGCTGCTCCGCGCGCGCGAGCGGGTCCTCCATCCCGGGGCGCGCTGGCCCGATCGCCACCTCAACCCGCCGCACACGGTGCAGGGCGTGCGGGAGCATCTCTTCCGCGACTACGACGAGTCGAGGCTCCTCCACGAGGCGCAGCGCCGCGCGCTCGACCGCTACCAGTGGGTGGACGCGAAGGCCGGCACGGTCACCATCCCCATCGAGCGCGCCTACGAGCTGCTCCTCTCCGAGTAGGGCGCCCGGTGATCGCCGCCACCGTCACGCTGGCGCTGTCGCTCGCCGCCGGCGCGCCCGCGCTGCCGCCCGCCGCCGCGGCCGCCGATCTCGACGAGGCGCTCGGCGCGCGCGCCCGCGTCGACGCCGCGCTGCTAGACGAAAATGGCCAGCCGCGCCCGCTGGCGACGATGCTGGCCCCGGGCCGCCCGCTCGTCCTCATCCTCGGCTACTACCGCTGCCCCGCGCTCTGCGACCTCGTCCTCCGCGGGCTCACCGAGGCGATGAAGTCCTCGTCGCTGCGCCTCGGCCGCGACTACGCCGCCGCGATGGTCAGCATCGACCCGACGGAGACGCCGGCGCAGGCGCGCACCAAGCAGGACAACGTCCTTCGCGCCGTCGGCCGCCGCAACGACGCCGACGCGCGCGCCGCCTTCCCCTTCTTCGTCGGTCGCGAGCCCGCCGCCGTCGCCGCGCTGGCCGACTCCGTCGGCTTCCGCTACGCCCGCGACGCGCGCACCGGCGAGTACGGCCACCCCGCGGCGCTCGTCATCCTCACCCCCGACGGGCGCATCTCGCGCTACCTCTACGGCGTCACCTACGGCGAGCGCGACTTCCGCCTCGCCCTCGTCGAGGCCTCCGCCGGCGCGATCGGCGGCATCACCAACCGCATCCTCCTCACCTGCTACCGCTGGGATCCGGCGCAGCGCCGCTACGGCCTGGTCTTCGCCGGCCTCCTCCGCGGCGGCGCGCTCCTCATCCTCGCCGGCGTCGTCGCCACCGTCCTCCTCGGGTTCCGCGCCGAGCGCCGCCGTCGCCGCCAGGAGATGGCCCGATGAACGAGCTCCTTCGTCGTCTCCTGTTCCTCCCGCCGCAGGCGTCGACGCTCGCCGCCGACGTCGACGGCCTGCACTACTTCGTGATCATCACCACCATGCTCGGCGCCACCGCCGTCGGCGTGGCCGGCCTCTACTTCAGCCTCAAGTACCGCCGCCGTCGACGTCCTCTCATCGCCCACGTCCCGCAGGGGCCGACGCCGTCGGGGGCCAAGCTGGAGATCGCCATCGTCGTCGGCCTCTTCTCGCTGTTCGTCCTGTGGTGGGTGATCGGCTTCCGCCAGTACCTGGCGCTGCGCATCGCTCCCGAGGACGCCATCCCGGTCTACGTGACCGCCAAGCAGTGGATGTGGAAGTTCGCCTACCCCGACGGCGGCCACTCCGTCGCCACGCTCTACGTCCCCGTCGGGCGCCCGGTGAAGGTCATCCTCACCTCGCGCGACGTCGTCCACTCGTTCTACGTGCCGGCATTTCGTGTCAAGCAAGATGCCGTCCCCGGCCGCTACACCACCGCCTGGTTCGAGGTCAAACAGCCCGGCGCCTACCCCATCTTCTGCGCCGAGTACTGCGGCAACAGCCACTCCACCATGCGCGGCGAGGTGGTGGCGCTCTCGCCCGAGGACTGGGCCCGCTGGGTGAACGCCAGCTTCCCCGAGGTGCGCCGCCCGAGGGCGCCGGTCAACATCGAGCCCGGCTCCGTCGATCTCTTCGACCCGCGCGAGCCGACCTCGATGGCCCGCGAGGGCGCGCGCCTCGCCGGCGAGCACGGCTGCCTGCGCTGCCACTCCGTCGACGGCACGCCCTACATCGGCCCGACCTGGGCCGGCCTGTGGAACGCGCGCGTCCCGCTCGCCGACGGCACCGAGATCACCGCCGACGTCGCCTACCTGACCGAGTCGATCGCCGAGCCGGCGCGCCGCCAGCACAAAGGGTTCGCGCTGGTCATGCCGAGCTACGCCGGCCGCATCCCGCCCGGCGACGTGAGCGCGATCCTCGAGTACATCCGCAGCCTCTCGCGCGCGCCCGCGACGCCGCCCGCGCCCGAGCCGGTCGCGCCCATCGATTTCCGCCCGCCCGCTTCGCCTGCCGAGGAGCCGCGCCCATGACCGACGCGCCCACCCCCGCCGTCACCTCCGACGCCGGCGAAGAGCCGATCCCCGTCGAGCCCGACTACCTGCACGCCGAGCGCGGCGTCCTGTCGTGGCTGCTCACGAAGGACCACAAGCGCATCGCCATCATGTACTACGCGGCGATCGTCCTCTCGCTGATCCTCGGCGGCATCTTCGCCCTCGTGATCCGCCTCGAGCTCCTCACGCCCGAGCGCACCATCATCGACGCCACCACCTACAACCGCATGTTCACGCTCCACGGCGTGACGATGGTCTGGCTGTTCCTCCTCCCCGGCATCCCGTCGATCTTCGGCAACTTCATCCTCCCCATCCAGCTCGGCGCGCGCGACCTCGCCTTCCCGCGCCTGAACCTCATGAGCTGGTACCTCTTCGTCATCGGCGCCTGCCTGCTGCTCGGCGGGATGATCGCCGGCGGCGCCGACACCGGCTGGACCTTCTACGTCCCCTACTCGTCGCTGACGCCGACGGCGGTGACGCCCATCGGCATCGGCATCTTCATCCTCGGATTTTCGTCTATCACCACCGCCGTCAACTTCGTCGCGACGACGCACCTCCTGCGCACGCGCGGCCTCGGCTGGTTCCAGATGCCGCTGTTCGTCTGGGCGCTCTACGCGACCAGCCTGATCATCCTCCTGGCGACGCCGGTCCTGGGCCTCGTGCTGATCCTCGTCGCCGTCGACCACAGCCTCCACTTCGGCATCTTCGACCCGAAGTACGGCGGCGACCCGGTGCTCTTCCAGCACCTCTTCTGGTTCTACTCGCACCCCGCCGTCTACATCATGATTTTGCCGGCGATGGGCATCATCTCCGAGACGGTGTCGACCTTCTCGCGCCGTCGCCCCTTCAGCTACAACGCCATCGCCTACGCGTCCTTGGGGATCGCCTTCATCGGCTTTCTCACCTGGGGCCACCACATGTTCGTCGCCGGCATGAGCGAGTGGACCGCCGGCGTCTTCGGCATCTTGTCGATGTTCGTCGGCATCTTCTCGGCGATCAAAGTCTTCACCTGGACCGGCACGCTGCACCGCGGGTCGATCCGCTTCACCACGCCGATGGTGTTCTTCTTCTCGTGGCTGTTCCTGTTCGTCTTCGGCGGCATGACCGGCATCGCCATCGCCACGCAGTCGCTCGACGTGCACTGGCACGACACCTACTTCATCGTCGCCCACTTCCACTACATCATGGTCGGCGGCGCGCTCACCGCCTTCCTCGGCGGGGCGCACTACTGGTTCCCGAAGATGTTCGGGCGCCTCTACAACGAGCGTGTCGGCCTCGCGTCGGCGACGGGCGTCTTCCTCGGCTTCGTGCTCACCTTCACGCCGCAGTTCCTGCTCGGAAATGCGGGAATGCCCCGCCGCTATTATTCGTATCCGCCCGAATTCCAATGGCTGAATGTCTTGTCGACGGGCGGCGCGGTGCTGCTGGCGGGCGCGCTGCTGTTGACGCTGATCAACCTCCTCGTCGCGCTGAAGTGGGGCGAGCGCGCGGGCGCCAACCCGTGGGGCTCGCGCTCGTACGAGTGGCAGACCCCGTCGCCGCCGCCGACGCACAACTTCCCGACGTCGCCGACCTTCTCGCGCGGCCCCTACGACTACGACCTCACCGAGGAGGAGGCCCGTGAGCGCATCGCCTGACACCCCGGAGGTCGTCGACCCGGCGGCGGCGAGCCCCGTCGCGCCCGGGCTCGGCGATCAATACGACACCTACGCGCGCCAGCACCGCGCGCGCCTCTTCGGGATGTGGGTCTTCCTGGTGAGCGAGCTCCTCATTTTCGCGGGGCTCTTTTCGCTCTACGCCGCCTATCGCGCCGAATACGGCGCCGACTTCGCCGCCGGCATCGAGCACAACAACGCGACCTACGGGACCATCAACACGCTGGTCCTCATCACCTCCAGCTTCACCGTCGCTGCCGCGGTCCACGCGGTGCGCGGCGGGAGGACCCGCACCGCGGCGCGCCTCCTCTACGTCACCATCGCCATCGGCGCCGTCTTCCTGGTGATCAAAGGGCTCGAATATTCGACCCACCTCCACGAGGGATTCGCGCCCGGCCCCTATTATTCGAACACCGAATTGCCGCAGTTCGGCGCGCGGATGTTCTTCACGCTCTATTACATCGCGACCGGGCTGCACGGGCTCCACGTCGTCGTCGGCCTCGGGCTGCTCGCGTTCGTCGCCTGGAAGGCGCACCGGCTGCGCTACGACGAGTACCACCACGTCGGCGTCGAGATGGCCGGGCTCTACTGGCACCTCGTCGACGTGATCTGGATCTTCCTCTGGCCGGTCCTCTACCTGATGGGGTGACGACGATGGCTCACGCACAGACACCGGCGCAGGCCCCGGCGCACCACCGCATCACCGCGCGCACCAACCTCTTCGTCTGGGTCGCGCTCGTCGTCCTGACGGCGCTCTCCTACGGCGCCTCGCGCCTGCACCTCGGGACGGCCGACATCGTGATCGCGCTGGTGATCGCCACCATCAAGACCGCGCTGGTGATGCTCTATTTCATGCACGTCCTCGAGGAGACCTTCGCCACGCGCGCGGCCATCGGCCTCGCGGTGCTGCTGTTCCTCACGCTGCTCCTCATCACCGTCGGCGATCCGCTCACGCGGCGGACCTACCCGCGCGCCCCCGCGCCGCCCGCGCCGGCGCCGGTCCTGCAGGGGCTCGGGGCCGATTGAGACCCCACGTCGTCCTGATCCCGGGATTCTTCGGATTCGCCAATCTGGGCGATTTCGCCTATTTCAAGCACGTCATCGACGCCATGGAGCGGGCGCTCGCCGACCGCGGCCTCGACGGCGCCGTCCACGTGGTGGCCACCTACCCGACGGCGTCGCTCAGCCGGCGCGCCGCGCGCGTCGCCGAGACCCTCTCCGCGATCGTCGACGCCGAGCCCGGCGCCGCGAGCTCCTTCCACCTCATCGGCCACTCCTCGGGCGGGATCGACGCGCGCCTCCTCACCGCCCGCGACGTCACGCTGCCGACGGAGGCGCCGGTCGCCGCGCTGGCCGACCGCGTGCGCACGGTGGTCACGCTCTCGTCGCCGCACTTCGGCTCGCCGCTCGCCGCCTTTCTGTCTAGCGTCTTCGGCGCGCAGATCTTGAGGCTGCTGTCGCTGTTCACCATCTACCGCCTGCGCACCGGCCGCGTTCCCGTCGGGCCGGCGCTGCAGCTCGCCCACCAGCTCGCGCTCTTCCGCATCCTCGGCCGCTTCGCCGAGCGCTTCGCCAGCGGCACGCTCGTCGAGAACCTCTACCGCGATCTCCTCTCGCAGTTCTCCGCCGACCGCCGCGCGGCCATCGTGTCGTTCTTCGACTCCGTCGGCCAGGACCAGGAGCTCCTCGCCCAGGTCACTCCCGCCGGGATGGACCTCGTCAACGCCACCACCGTGCCGCGCGCCGACGTGCGCTACGGCTCGGTCGTCACGCGCGCCCTCCGCCCCGGGCTGCGCACCCACCTCGCCGTCGGCCCGTCGCCGTTCCGGCAGCTCACCCACCTCCTGTTCCGCGCCGCCTACCGCCTGACCGCGAGCTCCGCCCCCGCGCCGCGCACGATCTCCGACGGGCAGCGCGCCGCGCTGGTCAACGCCTTCGGCGTGGTCCCCGACGGCCGCGACAACGACGGCTTCGTCCCGACGCTGTCGCAAGTGTGGGGCGAGATCCTCTTCGCCGCCGAGGCCGACCACCTCGACACGCTGGGGCACATCCAGGCGCCGCGCTGCGTCCCGCCGCACTACGACTGGCTCAACAGCGGCTGTGATTTTTCGCTAGACGACTTTCATCGACTGTGGGAGCGCGTCGCCGCCTTCGTGTTCGACGAGGCGGCGACGGTGAGCGTGGGCGGGGCTAACGGGGCAGGCCGCGGCGCACGGCGCGGCGGTCTTCGCGCTTCTCCTGGCGATCCTCGCGCAGCTCCCGACGGTCCTCGGCGCGCTCACGCGCGTCGCCCTTGAGCTCGGCCTTGGCGAGCGCGATGAGCTGCAGGTGGAGCCCGCGCCGCTGATCGAGCGACGCCGGATCGACGCGCCCCGCGAGCGCCTGCAGCTGCGCGCCGATCTGCGCCGCGCGGTTGGTCTGCGCCGCCTCGACGCGCGCGTCGCGGACGTCGTCGCGGCGATCGCGCTTGTCGTCGGCGAGATCGCGGCGATCGTTGGCCGCCGCCACCGGCCGCCCCTGCGCCACGTCGGCGCGCGCCTCGCGCCGCTCGTCGCGCACCTCGCGCGTGTCGCGGCGGACCTCCTTCACGTCGCGCGCGAGCTCCTTCTGCCCCTCGCGCACCTCCATGCCGGCCAGCGCGCGCAGCTCGGCGTCGAGCCGCCCGAGCGCCGCCAGGTCGTTGGCCGCGCGCGCGGCGTCGAAGCGCGCCAAGAGCCCCTCGAGCCGCTTCAGATCGCGCCAGTCATCGCGCGTCTCGCGCCGATCCTGAGCCAGCTCCCGGCGGTCCTGCGCCATCTCGCGCCGATCCTTCGCCGGCGCCGGCTGCGCCTGCGCCACGCCGGTCGCGCCGACGATCATCGAAAAGCCGAGCCCCCACAGCATCGCTCTCGTCATGTCGCTCTCCTTGCGTCCCCCGGTGTGCACCCACGGTGCCACCGCAAACCCCGCATCTTTGCACGGGCTGCCCGCCGTGAGCGAGCCGCCGCGCCTCACCCCCGTGAGGCACGCCGTCTCAGGTGTGATCGAGCGCATGCCGCGGCGAACGCTCGCAACGCTTCCTGATTTCACAGACTCAGTGACCGCGTTGGGTCACCACCACGCATGAAAATGCGCGGGGGTTGAAGCGGCGCGGATCAATCCGTGAGAGACAAGACCTCGGAAGCGATCGGTTCGAGGTCGAGTCTTCCTGC
>Ga0272446_1000393_pt1 | contig 69210 bp, 60 predicted proteins | sample YNPCB0061_FD_194587 | JGI IMG/M metagenome (GOLD analysis project Ga0272446, IMG submission 194587) | Hot spring microbial mat communities from Yellowstone National Park, WY, United States - YNP-CB-006-1 | ecosystem: Environmental > Aquatic > Thermal springs > Hot (42-90C) > Sediment | place...
TGACCCAGCAACTGCTCGCGTTCAGCCGCCGGCAGCCGCAGCATTTGGTCCCGGTGGATCTGAATGCCCAGGTGCGGGAGATGGTCTCGATGCTCCGCCGGGTGATTGGCGAGCACATCCGCCTGGAAACGCGGCTGGACCCCGGGCTGGGCATGGTTCGAGCCGACCCGGCGCAGTTGGAGCAGGTGATCCTGAACCTGGTCCTGAATGCCCGCGACGCCGTGGGCGCGGGGGGCGGGCAAGTGGACATCGCCACTGCTAACGTGGAACGCGCCCGGCTGCCTGGCGGTTCCGCCGCATGGGTCATGCTTTCGGTGGCGGATACCGGTTGCGGGATGACCGAGGAGGTGAAGGCCCATCTGTTCGAGCCGTTTTTCACCACCAAACCGGCAGGGAAAGGCACCGGGTTGGGTTTGGCGACCGTCTACGGGATCGTCGACGGGAGCCAGGGCTGGATGGAAGTGGAGAGCACGCCCGGCGCCGGTTCGGTTTTTCGCGTCTTTCTCCCGCGCCTGCCGCGCCGGACGGAATCGGAGCTGGAGCAGCGGCAATCCGCAGCGGCGTCCGGCGGGCAGGAGACCATTCTGGTGGTGGAAGATGAGCCGGCGGTGCGAGAATTCGTAACGCACGTGCTGGCCGCGCAGGGCTACCGGGTTCTCTCCGCCGGCACCCCGGAGGAGGCGCTCGCCTTGGCGAGCCGGGTGCGCCCGATCGAGCTGATGCTCAGCGATGTGGTGATGCCAGGGATGAGCGGATTTGAACTGGCTGCCCGGCTCACGGAACAGCATCCCGGCCTGCGCGTACTCTTCATGTCCGGCTACTATGAGTCCCAAGCCGAGCAGGGTGCGTCGCGTCCGGTGCTGTTGAAGCCGTTCAGTCCGGACGTGCTGACGCAAACCGTGCGGCGTTGCCTGGACGGTCAGGCCGAATGAGCGGGAGCAGATTGTTTTTCCCGCGGGCCGGCCGCTCACGCTAAGCTCGAGGTCAATGGGGCGCCCGCGCAGCCTTCGCTGTTTACAGAACCAAGCGACCCGTCCGGCCGAGCGTTGGAGGCGGGCGGCGGCCTGCGGGTTCCTGCTCGCCGCGGCTTTGGCGGTGCGCAGCCGCGCGCCGGCCCAGCCCGCCGGGCCGCCGTGGGCGCGGCACATGATCGACAACACCTTCACCGGCGTCCGCGCCTTCCGCCTGGGCACGATCGGGGCGGGCGCCCGCCGCGATCTGGTGGCGGTGTGGGAACAGCAGGGCGCGGTCCGTTTTTACCAGAATCCAGGGACCGGCGCGGTTCGCGATCCCTGGCCCAGCGTGACGATCGGCTATTCGCTGGGCGCCAGCGACGCCGCCTTTGCCGATTTCGACGGCGACGGCATTCCGGATGTGGTGACGCCTTGCGAAAGCGGTCTCATTTTGTGGCACCACACCGCCAGCCGCGACCGCTACCTGGATCCGGATGCGTGGAGCACAGATCTGCTGCCGGATGCTCCCTCCGCCGTGTGGACGGTGGCCGCGGCCGCCAACCTGGATGACCGCTACGGACCGGATCTGGTGGCGGGCAGCCAAGCGCCGGCCGCTCGTCTGGGTTGGTTCGAACGGCTGGGCCAAACCGGGGACGTCACGGGTTTCCGCTGGCACGCGCTGGGCCCTGCCGGCTGGGTAAGTGCGCTGCTACTCTACGACCTGGACGTAGACGGCGATCTCGATGTGCTGGTCGCGGACCGGGCGGGCAGCCGCGCGGGCGTGGCTTGGTTCGAGAATCCTGGAGACCAGGCGCGGCGCGTGCGCGAGTGGCCCCGGCATCCCGTGAGCACCGGCCCGCTGGAATCCATCTCCCTCTCCTTGTATGACCTGGATGGCGACGGACTGCTCGATATCATTTCCACCGCCCGGCCCAACCACATCTGGTTTCATCGCCGCCGGGCCCCCCACGCGCGCTCCTGGCAGAATTATCAGATTCGCCTGCCGGACACCACGGGATTGGCGCGTGCGGTCCGGGTGGCGGACATCAACATCGACGGCAAGCTGGACCTGGTGCTGACCACCGAGCAGGCCGACGGCGGCCGTTACGGCGTGGTCTGGCTGACTTACCAGCGCAGCCTCATGGAGGATGTCTGGCGGGAGTACAACATCTCCGGCCAGGCGGGCGACGATTTTGGCGGGCTCGAATTGATCGATTTGGATGACGACGGCGATCTCGACATCATCACCAGCGAGAAAAGCCTCGGTCTGATCTGGTACGAGAACCCCACGCGGACGCCGCCGCCGGCGCGTTCGCCTGCCGCGGTTGGGCGGAACGCAGGCGGCGCAATGGGAGAATAGAGGATCGAGGCCCATGGGCAGCGCATTTTGGGAATGGCTGGCCGAGCCCGCCGCGGAACGCAGCGCCGAGTTCCTCACGGAGGTGCGCCGGCTGGCGAGGCGCGGCCTCCTGATCGCGGGCGCGGTCCAGATCGGCATGCCGGTCGCAGGGCGCATGGTGTGGGCGGCGCTTCCGGAAAGAACGCCGCTGTTCCCGCCGCGGCTGTTCTGGATGTTCCTCGCCCTGGGCGCGCTCACCGTGCTCGCCGCGCGGGTGGACCGGACGGGGCGCTTTTCGCGGATTCTCTTTCTGCTGACGGGCAGCGCCACGTTGACGCTGCTGGTTGCGGGAGACCTCAGCTTGCAGCCGTCCCCGCAGGATCTGGCGCTCCGATTCCTGATGAACCTCACCACGGTGACCTTCGTGGGCGTGGCGGCCGCCCCGCTGTTGCCCGGGCAGGTCCTCTTGCTGGGCGGGAGCGGCGTGCTAGCGCTGCTCGTCCTCTCCGGGGGACAGGTCGATCTTTCGTTCACCCTGGCAGGATCCATCACGCACATCCTGCTGGCTGCGGTGCTCGCCGGCATCAGCTACCGGCGGCTATGGAAAGCGTTCCTGCGGCAGCAGGAGACGCTCCAGGCGCAATCCCGGCTGTTGCTGACGGAGTATTCGGCCGCGCTCAGCAAGGTGGCGGCCGCGCTCAGCCACGAGATGAATACGCCCCTCGGCGCGTTGAGCAGCGTGGCGGCGACCATGCCCGCGCTCCTGGAGCGTTACGCGGCCGCGGCGCCCTCCCGCCAGGCGGAACTGCTCGCCACAGGGCGCGAACTGTGCCGGACCGCGGCGGACTCGGCGGCCCGGCTGACGGACCTGGTGGCGCGCCTGCGCCGGCTGAGCAATCTGGACCGCGCGGACGTGCAACCGGTCGACCTCAACGCTCTGTTGCGGGATGTGGCGGCTTTGGTGGAAGCAGCCCGGCCCGGCGCCCCGCCGGTCGATCTTCAACTGGCCCCCCTGCCGCCAGTCTCCTGCCGGCCGCAGGAACTCAGCGCGGTGTTTACGGCGCTGTTGCACCAGGCGCTGGAGGCAACCCCCGCCCCGGCGCGGGTGGTGGTGGCGACCGCCAGCCGGAACGCCCACGTTGAAGTCTCCATCCACGATAGCGGTCCGCTTTCGCCGGAAGAAGCGCAGGCGGTTTTCAACCCGGACTTCCTGGTCGCCGCGAATCGGGTCCGCGCGAATTGGAATCTGCTCACCTGCCGCCAGATTGTGCTGGCGCACGGGGGCGAGATTCAGGTAACAGGCGCCACCGGCGGCAAGACGGTCTCCGTGCGCCTGCCGAGGGATTCTGCTCCCCCTCAGGAACCGCACGCCTCTGCTTAGAGCCATGCGTCGCGGACTGGCCCGCTCCTCCATCCGCCCGCGCGCGGGCCCGTTGCTACACTGTCTTTTATGTCCCCCCAACAGCCTGGAATGCCTCCCAAGCTTCCCATTCCTGGAGTGCGGAATCTGATCGCCGTCGGCTCCGGCAAGGGCGGCGTGGGAAAGACCACGGTAGCGGTGAACCTGGCGCTGGCGCTCGGCCGTCTCGGATATCGCGCCGGCCTGATGGATGCCGACGTGTACGGACCGAACGTGCCGCTCATGATGGGCATCAATCAGCCGCCGGCGGCGGTGGGAGAGCGTATCCAGCCGCTCGTGAAGGACGGCATCCGGCTGATGTCCATGGGCTTCCTGAGCCCGGGCGACCGCCCGCTGGTGTGGCGCGGTCCCATGCTGCACAGCGTGATCCAGCAGTTTCTGCGCGGCGTGGACTGGGGTGAACTCGACTACCTGGTGGTGGATTTGCCGCCGGGCACCGGCGACGTGCAGCTCAGCTTGATCCAGACCGCGCCCATTACCGGCGCGATCGTCGTCACCACGCCCTCGAACGTCTCGCTCGAGGACGCCCGCAAGGCGGTGCACATGTTCCACCAGGTCAAGGTGGAAGTCCTCGGCATTGTCGAGAACATGAGCTATCTCGTGCTGCCCAGCGGAGACCGGATGGACGTGTTTGGACGGGGCGGGGGCCAGCGGACGGCCGAGGAGATGCAGGTGCGCTTTCTGGGCGAGGTGCCGCTTGATCCCGAAATCCGGGTGGGTGGCGACTCCGGCAGGCCCGTCGCCCTGCGCGACGGGGACGACCCCCGCGCCGCGTGGTTCCTGGAATTGGCGCAGCGGGTGGTGGCGCGCCTGGACGAGATCGGCCCGCAGCTCGGCCCGAAAATCGAAATCAGCGACTGAATCCGCCGGGAGCCGGCCACCGCCACGCCGGCCCCCGTGCGGCGCGCTTGCTTACAGCTTGGGCTTCGGCGGCGGCAGGTCCCGGGCTTCCGCGTTGCACTGAAATCCCATCCGCGCGTGCGAACCGTCGCAGAACGGGCGGTTCTGCGAATGTCCGCAGCGGCACAGGGACAACACGGTGCGTCCCGCGAGCCCGTATTCTTTTCCCTCCGCGTCGCAGATGGTGAAATCCCCCTCGATGCGCAGGGGGCCGTTGTTGAGCACTGTTACTTTGGCAGGCATGGCTGCTTTGATGCTAGCAGCCCGCGGCGCAGCTCGCGAAGCGGGGCGGCGCCCTCCCTGGAACCCAACGCTGCGGCCGCCGCAGACGGGAGATGTGATAGAGAGATAAGCATGCGCTTGCGGTATTTGCTTGTTCTCCTGCCGGCGGCGTGGCTGCCGGCGGCGACTCACGAGATCTACCCCAACCACCACTCCCGGGTATTTACGGCCTACAAAGAACCCGTGCTGCGGATCAAATCGGGCGATACGGTGATTACCCGCACGTGGGACTCGGGCGGACGCGACTGGCAGGGAGTCTGGCACATCCGGCACCCGTACGTCTATCCGGAAAGCGGCAACCCGCTGATGGGACCGTTCTACATCGAAGAGGCCGATTATGGCGACACCCTGGAAGTCCGCCTGGACAAAGTGCGCCTGAACCGCCCGTATGGCTACACGTCCTACCGCCTGTCGCTGGGCGCGTTGCAGCCGTCGGACAACATCTACCCCAACTTTTACCAGAAGGAAGCGGTTCGCCCGGGCCGGGCCGATTTGATCCCGTGGGATATCGATCTCGAGCGCAAAGTGGCGCGCCCGCGCCTGCTGAAGGGATCGGGCTACCGGTTCGAGATCCCCGTCAAACCGATGCTGGGCTGCATTGGCGTCGCGCCCCCGGGCGAGCGCGTGGAGACATCCGGGCCTTCGGGACCGCACGGGGGAAACATGGATTACAACGATACCGTCGAAGGCGCGACCCTGTATTTCCCCGTGTTTCACCCCGGCGCGCACTTGTTTCTCGGCGACGGGCACGCGGCGCAGGGCGATGGAGAGGGCTTGGGCAACGGCATCGAGACGTCGCTGGACGTGCAATTCACGGTGAAAGTGCACAAGGGAAAACGCATCTCGATTCCGCGGCTCGAGAACGAGGATTATATCGTCTCCATTGGCAGCCAGCCCGAGTTCTCCTCCAGCATGGATCATGGGTTGCGCATGGCCAACTCGGATATGATTCAGTGGCTGACCAGCGACTATAAGCTGACCGAGCCGGAGGCGCACCTGCTGCTGGGGACCGTGGTGCAGCACAAGATTGTGACGTATTTCGGCAGCATCGCCACCCTGATCCCGAAGAAGTACCTGCCTCCCAAACGCTAAACGCGGCGCTATCCTGCGGAGGAAGGGAGCGGATGAAGTTGAGGGCGTGGCGCCGATGGCCGGCGATGGCGGGTCTTTGCACGGCGGTATGGGCCGCGGCGGCCAAGGAGCCTCCGCCGGACTTGGTGCGCCGGGTCGCCGAACGCGAGTCGTTCAGCGAAACCGTGCGGGGCAATTACACTTACCGGCAGAGCGTCGAGATCGAGGAACTCGGCGCGGGCGGCCGGCTCGCGGGCGTCTACCGCGAGGTGCGCGACGTCACCTTCACGCCGGCGGGCGAACGTATCGAACAGCTCGCCGGACGGCCGCACCACGGCTTGCACCGGCTGAAACTGACCGAGGAGGACTTCCGCGACCTGCGGGAAATCCAGCCCCTGCTGCTCACGCGGGACCGGCTGTTTCTCTACGAGTGCCGCTTCCGCGGCGAACAGACCATCGAAGGCGTGCCTTACTACTTGCTGCAAGTCCGGCCTCGCCAGATTCTGCAAGGGCAGCGGCTCTTTGACGGTTTCCTGTACATCGACCAGGAGGATTACTCCATCGTGCGGCTGGAAGGGCGCGCCGAACCCCAGATCTTCAGTACGCGGGAGGAAAACCTGTTTCCGCGTTTCACCACCATCCGGGAGAAGGTGGCCGAGGGCGTCTGGTTTCCCGTCTATACCCACGCCGACGACACGCTGCCTTTCCGCGGCGGCCCGCTGCGGATGCGCATGAAGATCCGCTACAGCGGCTACCAGCGCTTTGGCAGCGAGAGCACCATCCTTTTCGAGGACCGGGAGACGCCGCGGTGACCGGGGCCGGTCTCTGCGGCAACTGTCGGCACAAGCGGCTGATCGTTTCCGATCGCGGCAGCGTGTTTCTGCGCTGCGAACGGGCCAAAACGGACCCGGCGTATCCCAAGTATCCGGCGTTGCCGGTGTGGACTTGCGCGGGCTACGAAGCGGAGACGGCAGCGCCGCCTCCGCCCGGCCGCCAGCGGCCCGCCTCGTAATCCGGCCCCGCGCGCCCGGCGCGCGCGGCTCAGTTCACTTCCAGTTGCTCCCGGCTTGGCAGCTTGGGGAATTTGGCGTGCGGTTCGGTCTGATACCAGTACACCACCGAGGCGATGTCGTCCTGGAGCGGCAGATACTCGCGATCGGAGTTGGCTTTCCATCCCAACGCCTGAATCGTCACCCGCAGGTCCTTCTTGAAGCGGATGGGATCCACAATATGCCAGCGGTACATGCCGAACCGCTGCTGCGAAGCGTACAGCCCGTCCGGCTTGATCACCTGGTGCAGACCGGCGTAAGCGGTGGAGAACTCCTGATATTGCCGCGTGACGCGGTTCTCGAAGTTGTACGAGCCGCAGAAGTAGTCTTCGGTGCCCGTGCCGGCGATGGTCGGGAAATCCTGGTCGCCGTCCATGTAGAACTTGATTTCGCCCTCGCCCCACCAGCCGCGGTTGTGCACTCCCCAGGCCATGTACGTGCCGACGTACTGGCCGGCGCCGCGAATCCCGTCCACCAGCGTGTACACCTGTTTGAAGGGGAGCGGATTCACGCGCCGGAACTGCGCGTGGAAGTAAGCCGCGTCAGCCGGCACTTCGGTCAGCGTGTAGTCGATCTGGTAGTAGAGCACCATGTCTTTGTCGTCGATGTTTTCCATGGTGATCCGGGCCTTCTTGCGGAAGGGCATCAGCCAATAGGAGTTGAACGCGCTGCCGGGGTTCACCGTGACGGCGAGCGAGTTCAGATGCGCGTACTGGCCCCATCCCATGCCGAAGAAGTCGCCCACCGGCACTTCCACGGAGGGTTCGATTTCGTCATCCCAATACATACGGAGGATCGTGCAGCGCCAGGAACCGGTAGGGGTCATCCAGATATGCTGGATGGCGCCGGGCCCGGTGATGTTCGCCAGGGTAAACGTCTCGCCGCCCTTGATGCGGATGCTGGGACTGATCTTCCAGCCTTGGCCTAGGTTTCGCGCGGCATACTTGCCAGTCCCCTCCGTGGCCATGGCCCCTCGCCCTTTCTCGCCGGTGAAGTTCTCGGGGCTGATGGAGCGGGTCTCCGCGTTGGAGAGACGAAACAGATTGTGCAGGCCCGTTTCCAGGCCATTGAACGTAGGCGCCTGGGCCACCAGGACCGCGGCGCCCAACGGAATGGCAAGCAGAAAAGTGCGGATATGCATCGGCAACCTCCTCGACAATGGCAGTCGGGGCCATTCTATCAGGGGCGCTTCCCGGCGTCGCCGGCGGAACCTGCCTCGTGGCCGCGGGCTATCTCGGTGCGCCGCCCGCGGCAAAGGTCAGTGTGGTCCAGAAACTCTCCCAATCGGCCTGGGAGCGATCCTCGCGGCGCTCCATGACGATGGTATGGAGCTTGTAGAAGCCGGCTTTCGGCACGGGGACCGCCACCATGCCCTGTGCGTCTGTGGCGCCCAGCCCTGCGCGATGCACCTGGCCCTCGGCCAGATAGTGCAGCTCCACCCGGTGACCTGCGGCGGGCTGGCCGCGGAACAGAAGCTGAACGGGGATCTGGCCGCCCGCGGCGGCCGCGTAGGGGTCGGCCAGCGGCACGAACTCGAGCGTCAGGCCCGTGGGCCGTGAGAAACTGCCGTCGCCGCGCTCCGCAACCAGCAGGCTCTTCACATACTTGCTGTAGAACTCCCGCCCCGGCTTTCCCGCTTCGCCGTGCTGGCGCCGCCAGCGGCTGACCGCACGCAGCCCTTCGTGTTGGAGATACTTTTCGAATTTCTCCGGCGCGAGCTCGATGAAATTCGGGATCGTGCGCGAGACCAGGTAAAAATGACCCGCGGCGGGAGCGGTAAACCAGCCCACCGTCGTCTTGCCCTCGATGCACAAATCCTCGAAGGGCGCTTCGCCTTCGGCCGCCACCCGCTTGGCGTCGCGCAAGCGCTCCAGCCGGACCGGCGCCTGGCTGACTGGGAAACTGTCGCCGTTGTGGTATTCCACCCGCAACCGTTCGCCGCCGGCCACGATGCACCTTTCCGGTTTCAGGTAGAGATCATGCCCGCACAACGCCGCGGGCAGAAGCGCTATTAGGAAGATTCTCATGGCCGGGTCTCCTTGCGAGTCAGAAACTCAGCCGCAAGGCCAGTTGCAGCGAGCGCGGCCCGCCCTGCTGATAGATCGGGCTCAATCCCCCCAACCCCGTGCCGAGCATCTGCGTGGCGCGCCCGAACACGGCCGATGTCAGGACGCCGTTCGGATTGGCGAAGTTGGCTCGGTTGGTCAGGTTGAACGCCTCGGCCCGGGCGTGGAGCTGAAAACGTTCGGTGAGGCGAAAGATCTTGCGGACGGCAAGGTCCACCTGCGCCGCGCCAAAACCGCGCACCACGTTGCGGCCCAGCGTGCCCTGGCGGCCCTGCTGCACCGGCGTCGTGGCGTCAAAGGCGGCCCGGTTGAAGACGCGCCCGCCGCCTACGTTCGGGTCGTCGAGGTACAGCGGCTGGCCCGCGACCCAATCGGGGCGGCTGACCGTGGTGATGCCAAAGCCGAAAGGATCGCGCCCGGTGAGGATGTTCACCGGCGTGGAGGTGCGGGCGCGGAGCACCCCATCCCAGCCCAGCCCGCCCAGCGCGCGCCGCCACCCCGCCCCGCGCGCAATCTCGTAGCTGACCGCCGCGTTCAGCGCGTGCCGCAAGTCGAAGGACGACGGCCCGCGGTCGCCCGCCGGGTTTAGCCGGTTCGCCGGCGCCTGAAAATTGTTGATCGCCTCGTCGCTGGCGGTGTCCAGCGACTTGCCCCAGGTGTAGGAGACCAGCGTTTGCAACCCGCGGGACAACCGGCGTTCGTACTGCGCCTGGAGCGAATGGAAGCTGGATACGGCATTGCTGCGCACCGCGTCGATGCGGGTGAACTGCGGGTGGTAGCCGCGCAGTTGCTCGATGCGCGGCAGCCGCCGGCCGGACGCGCCCACGTAGGCGATCCACACCTGGTCTGAGGCGGTAAGCTGCCGCACCACGGTGGCATTGAACTGCGCGATGCGCGGAGTCCGGAAACCCGGTTCGTACGCGAATACCCGCGGGTACGGAGGTTGGAGCGAAACCGCGGGAGGCTGCGCGCTCATGCGTGGATCCTGATAGCGGACGTTGCTCAAGGTCAGGGTGCGGGTGTAGGGCCACAGGCTGGTGGAGAACGCGTTGCCCGTGAACCCGTAGCCGAGGTCGTAGAACAGACCCACGCCTCCCCGCACCAGCCAGGAACCGCTGTCATTCAGCCGGTAGGCTACGCCGAGGCGCGGCGCCCAGTTGGAAAAATCCGTGCCGTAGAACCGGGCCCCGGGGTCGGAAAGCCGGACGTCGGCGGGAGAGTTGAGATTCACCGCGGTGGCGGGCATCCGGCCGTTGGCCTCCCGCGGCGACGGCGCGACCTCGTAACGCAGTCCGAAGGTCCAAGTGAGGCGGCTGTTCATCCGCCAGGTGTCCTGCGCGAACGCCGAATAGTTGTCATAGCGGGGCTCCATCACCACGTCCGGCGCAAAGAGCGCGCCGGTGGGCGCCAGATCGTTTACCAGTTGGCTGAGACTCGCGTAGCGGAATTGCCGCCGGTACGACCCGGAGTCCGAGCGCGGCGCCAGCCGCCGGTAATCGAAGCCGAACTTGAACGCATGCCGGCCGGGGTGGAACGACAACGTCTCGACCACATTCCACTGCCGCTGGAGGTTGTTGACAAACAGACCGTCGCTGAGGGTATTGTCGCCGCCCGGGTCCACCTCGATATAGATGTAGCCCTGGTCCCGAGTGGTGAAGCCGGGATACAGCGTCGCGGCGCTGGGCGTCACCGCGCCGCCGTAGGTGTCCATGTCGTAAAACAGGCGTGTGCGGGAACGCGAATAGTTTAACCGGACATCGTTCACCAGACGCGGCGACAGCGTCCAGGTCGCGCCGCCCGTGTAGGTCTGCACGTCGACGTCGGTGACGGAAATGCAACTGGTGGCGCACCATTTGGCGCGTTCGCGGTTCTCGGTGGGCGCCACGTGGACGCGCCCGAACAGTTGCAGCGCGTTCGAGACGCGATGGTCGACCCGCCCGCTGGTGGCGTGCACGTAGGCGGGATTCGACACGGTGGCGATATAGGGCGTGGTGGTCCAGTCTCCCGTCAGCGGCGGGGCGACGGGCAGGGGGAACGCGTTGAGCAACTCGCGGATGGGGCCTTCGGCCCGCTGCCGGGCTTCGAGCGAAGGTACCGTGAGCGGGCGCGTCACAAAAGGCTGCCGCAACAGCAGGGACTCCTGCGCCACGAAAAAAAACGTCTGGTCAGCTCGCAGCGCCCCGCCCAGCGTGCCCCCGAAGTCGTTCTGGCGAAGCGCATTACGAGGCAGAGCATTCGCGTTCGCAAACCAGTTGTTGGCGTCCAGTTTATCGTTGCGAAAATATTCAAACAGCGCGCCGTGCCAGTCATTGGAGCCCGCGCGGGTGACCATCGACACCTGCCCGCCGGGCTGCCGCCCGAACTCGGGCGCGTAGGTTGACGTCTGAATGGCGAATTCCTGCATGGCTTCCAGCGAAGCCAGCGTCGCGGTGGTGCCTAGAGCCGAGAGGGCGGGCACGGTTCCGCCCGCCGGTTCATAGGGCGTTACCGACGCGCTGGTTCCGAAGTTCGCGCTCACGCCGTCAATCTGGAAGTTGTTCGCCGACGCGCGCTGCCCGTTCACGCTGAACTGCCCCGGCGCAGGCAGCGAGGCGGCCGTGGCCACGACTCCGGGAGCAAGAGCGATCAGATTCTGCATCGTCCGCCCGTTCAGGGGCTGATCCGCCACCAGGCGCCGGTCGATCACGGTGCGGACGGCGGGCGCGTCGGCCACCACGCCTCCCAGTTCGGCTTCCACCGTCACCGATTCCCGGACCACGCCCTCCGCCATCACGACGCGCACGTGCGCCTCTGTGTTGACGTTGATGACCAGGCGCTCGAGCCGGACGGGGAGGTGCCCCGGCGCGTCGGCGGACAGCGCATAGACGGCGGGGGCGAGACTGGAGAAAACCGCTAGGCCCCCGATCCCCGTAACGGCCGAACGCACCAGGTTCCGCGCGGGATCGTGCAGTTTGACCGTGGCTCCGGCCAGTGGCTGACCTGCGGCGTTGACCACCGAAGCAGCCAAGGTCCCGGAGGAACTCTGGGCAAAAGCGGCCGCTGCGGAGAGCAGGAAGACAGGGAGAAGGAATTGCGGCATAGGATTAGCATACGAAATTTACATTCGTATGTGCCAGGTGGCATACGGACGCACCGCACCCCTCGCCCGCGCTCCCGGACCGCGAACCTCGCCGCTAGCGTTGAATGCGCGCCGAACCGCCCTGGGCGAACGCCCGCACCTGGGCCACGGTCGCCATGGTGGTATCGCCGGGGAAGGTGGTCAGCAGCGCGCCGTGCGCCCAACCGAGTTTGACGCATTCCTCGGGAGCTTCGCCGCTCAGCATGCCGTAGAACATGCCCGCGGCGAAGCCATCGCCGCCGCCCACCCGGTCGAGCACGTCCAGTTCGCAGGTAGGGGCCTGGTACGTCTTGCCGTCGATCCAGGCCACCGCGCTCCAACTGTGCCGGTTGGTGGAATGCACTTCGCGCAGCGTGGTCGCCACCACTTTCACCTGCGGGTATTTGGCGATCACGTCGCCGATCATGCCGAAGAAAACCGACGGATCCAGCTTCGACTTGGCGGCCACTTCGGGACCGGGAATGCCCAGGCCTTTCTGGAGGTCTTCCTCGTTGCCCACCAGGACATCGACGTTCTTCACGATGCGCGCCACCACTTCCTGGGCGCGGCCGGCGCCTCCCCAGACGCTCCACAGTTTTTCGCGGTAGTTGAGGTCGAAAGAAACCACCGCGCCGGCGGCCTTGGCGGCCTGCATGCCCTCGATGATCACTTCGGAGGTAGTCTCGGAAAGCGCCGCGAAGATGCCGCCGGAGTGGAACCAGCGCACCCCGCCGGCGAAGATCTCGCTCCAGTCGAAATCGCCGGGCTTGAGCAGCGCCGCGGCTTCGTTCGCGCGGTTGTAGAAGACCACCGGCGCGCGGACGCCCTGGCCGCGGTCGCTGTAGACGGTGGCCATGTTGGGCCCGCGCACGCCGTCGTGTTTGAAGTGCTTGTAAAAAGGCCGCACGCCCATCGCCCGCACGCGCTCGGCGATCAGGTCGCCGATGGGGTAGTCGACCATGGCGGTGGCGATGCCCGTCCGCATGCCGAAGCAGTCCGCCAGGTTGGCGGCGGTGTTGTACTCGCCGCCGCTGACGTGAATCTGGCACGCGTGCGCCTTGCGGAACGGAATGATGCCGGGATCCAGCCGGTGAATCAGCGCTCCCACGGAAACGAAATCGAGGGCGCCGGTGGGGGGGATGTGCAGTCCGTACATAGTGGTGGTCGGGTCTCCTGTTCCTCAGACGTTATAGGTGCCGGAAGCGACGCGGCCCCCGTGCCCGGTCCAGTTGGTGTGGAAGAACTCGCCGCGCGGCCGGTCGATGCGTTCGTAGGTATGGGCGCCGAAGTAGTCGCGCTGCGCCTGCAACAAATTGGCCGGCAGCCGCGCCGACCGGAATCCGTCGTAAAACGCCAGCGCGGTGGAAAACGCCGGCGTCGGCACGCCGATCTCGATCGCCTTGCCCAAGGCGCGCCGCCAGGAGGACTGGTAGTCGTTGAGCACGCCGTGGAAAAACCCGTCGAGCAGCAGATTGGAAAGTTGGGGATTCTGGTCGAACGCCTCCTTGATCTTGCCAAGAAACCGGCTGCGGATGATGCAGCCGCCGCGCCACATCAGCGCAATGCCGCCGAAGTTCAAATTCCACTTGTGCTCGCGCGCCGCCTCGCGGAGCAGCATGTAGCCCTGCGCGTAGGAAATGATCTTGGAACAATACAGGGCGCGGCGCACGTCCTCGACGAAGGTAGCGCGGTCCCCGCCGACCTTGCCCGCCGGTCCTTTCAAAACCGCCGAAGCGGTGACGCGTTCGTCTTTCATGGCCGACAGGCAGCGCGCGTACACGGCTTCGCCGATCAGCGTCACCGGCACGCCCAACTCCAGCGAACTGATGCCCGTCCACTTGCCCGTGCCTTTCTGGCCGGCGGTATCGAGAATCTTGTCAATCAGCGGCGACCCGTCGTCGTCCTTTTTGGCGAAGATGTCGGCGGTGATCTCGATCAGGTAGCTGTCCAGCTCGCCCTGATTCCACTCCGCGAATACTTCGTGCAATTCGTCGGCGCTAAGCCCGAGTCCCTGCGCGAGCAGGTGGTAGGCTTCGCAGATCAACTGCATGTCGCCGTACTCGATGCCGTTGTGCACCATCTTGACGTAGTGGCCGGCGCCGTTCTCGCCCACCCAGTCGCAGCAGGGCGATCCGTCGGCGACCTTGGCGGCAATCGACTGGAAGATCTCCTTGACGTGCGGCCAGGCGGCGGGATTGCCTCCCGGCATAATGGACGGACCGTGACGCGCGCCCTCCTCGCCGCCGGAAACGCCCGTGCCGATGTACAGCAGACCCTTCTCGGCCAGCGCCTGCGTGCGGCGGTTGGTGTCCAAATAGTGGGAATTGCCACCGTCGATGAGGATATCGCCCGGCTCCAGGTGCGGCGCGACCAGATCGATCATGCTGTCCACGGTGGGGCCGGCCTTCACCATCAACATGACCCGGCGGGGCTTCTTGAGCACTTGCACCAGTTCCGCCACCGAATGGGCGCCCACCACGGCGGTTCCCTTCGCCTCGTTGTTGAGGAAGTCGTCTACTTTGGCCACGGTCCGGTTGAACACTGCGACCTTATACCCGTGGTCATTCATGTTCAGGACGAGATTCTGGCCCATCACCGCCAGACCGATCAGTCCGATATCACAGCTTGCGTTCACCATAATTACTCCTGAGGACTCTCCTGTTCGCCGGGTCGCGCCCGTGGGAGGAACGGCAGCGGCGCGCGGCAGAATTCTTTGCAACTCGCGCCGGTCGCACTTCCATTCTGCCGTGCCGGAAGGCCCAGGACAAGCCGGGCGGGCCACCCGCGCGCGCGCGGCGGGCGGAGGCCGCGACGACCGCGCTCAGTCCCGGCGCGGCGGCCGCTTTTCCGGCAAGCGCAGCGCGGCGAAGGTGTCGTGTTCGGGCGCGTGCTGGGGCGGCTTGGGCATGCCCAACAGGTAGCCTTGGGCGAAATCGCAGCCGGTCTGGTGAATCGCCTCCAGTTGCTGATGGGTTTCGACGCCCTCGGCGGTCACCCAGAGCCCCAGTCCGTGCGCCATCGCCACGACGGCCTGCACCAGCGGCAGGCCGCTCCGCGAGTTCTTCAAGGCCTGCACGAACGAGCGGTCCAGTTTCACCGTATCGAGCGGCAGGCTTTGCAGGTAGCTCAAGGACGAATAGCCGGTGCCAAAATCGTCGACCGAGATCCGCACCCCGAGTTGGCGCAGGTCGCGCAGCTTGCGGACGAACTCGTCGACGTCGCGCAGCAGCACGCTCTCGGTGATCTCCAGTTCGAGGCTGGCGGGTTCCAGACGGGTCTGCTCGAGCGCCTGCCGCACCGTTTCCAGGAAGCCCGGCGCCGAGAGCTGAATGGCGGATACGTTGACCGCCATCCGGGAAGGCGGACGGCCCGCCGCCTGCCACCGGCGGGCCTGCTGGCAGGCTTCTCCCAGCGCCCACGCGCCCATTTCCCGAATGAGCCCGCTTTCCTCCGCGACGGGAATGAAGCGCGCCGGAGAGACCGCGCCTAATTTGGGATGAGTCCAGCGCATCAGCGCTTCGTAACCGCACAGCCGGCCCGACCGCAGGTCGAATTGCGGCTGATAGTGGAGCGTGAACTCCTGCCGGTCCAGCGCGCGGCGCAGGTGCGTCTCCACCGAGAAGCGTTCCTTTAACGCATCGCGCATTTCGGGCGTGTGGTAGTGGTACCGGTTCTTGCCCTGGCGCTTGGCCCGGTAAATAGCGGCATCGGCGGCGCGCAGCAGCGCGCCCGCATCCTGGCCGTCGCGCGGAAAGACGGAAATGCCGACGCTGGCGGTCACAAACAACTCGTGGCCATCCAGCGGAAAGGGCTCACGCAACAGTTCCAGCACCGCTTCCGCGATGCGGCGCGCTCCCTCGGCGTCCTGCAAGCCGCCCGCCACGATCACAAATTCGTCGCCGCTCATCCGGGCGAGCGTATCGGTTTCCCGGATGCAACCCGCCAGCCGCCACGCCACCTGCCGCAGCAGGAGGTCGCCCACGGGGTGGCCCAGCGTGTCGTTGATCAGCTTGAACTCATCGACATCGATGTAGAGCAGGGCCACCTGAAGCTGCGCCCGGCGGGCGGCATGGATCGCCTGGTGCAACCGCTCCTCGAACAGCACACGGTTGGGCAGGCCGGTCAGCGAATCGTGGTGCGCCTGGTAGGCCAGTTCGTCGGTCATCTGGCGGTGATCGATCGCCAGCGCCGCCGATCCGCAGGTCATCTCCAGCAGCTTCGCTTCGCTGGGCGCCGGCGCTCCTGGCTGGTCCTGGTAAACCGCCAGCGTGCCTACCAGGCGGCCCGTGCCCGTAATAATCGGCGCCGACCAGCACGCCCGGAGGCCAGCCTGGAGGGCGGCATTTCCCAATTCCGCCCACGCCGGGTCGGCCGCGATGTCCTCGGTGACCACCGGTCTCCGCCAGTACGAAGCCGCCGCGCACGTGCCGCTCGCGACGCCCACGCGAATCCCGTCCAGCCGGTTGACGAATTCCGGCGGCAGGCTCGGCGCCGAAGCGACGTACAGCCGGTTGTCGCGCTGCAACAGAATTGCCCCCCGCCAATCCGGATTCTGGCGCTCCAGCATGCGCACCAGATGATCCAGCACCTCCGCTAAAGGCCGCCGCGCCGCGATCATCTCCAGCACCCGCATGCGGTCCTGCTCCAGCCGCTCCGCCCGCCGCCGCTCGGTGATGTCGCGGGCGATGGCGTGCGTGCCTACCGGAATCCCGTCTTCCAGCACCAGACGATGGGTGATTTCCACCGTCACCCGCCGGCCATCCTTGGTGACCAGATCCAGATCGTACAGTTCCGGCGCCTCGCCCCGCAGCGCGCACTGGATCATCTGCCGAGCCTTGGCCAGGTATTCCGGCGCGACCAGATGCGCGATGTTCATCTCCAGGATCTCGTCGCGCGTGTATCCACAAACGCGGAGCGCGGCGCGATTCACGTGGGAGAAACGGCCCTCCAGATCAATGCTGTAGATCAGGTCGTGGGCGTTCTCGACCAGTTCGCGGAAGGTTTCCTCGCTGTGCCACCATCGCGTGCCGGGGGCGGGGGCGAGCGCGGCGTTGCTGCGCGTGACCGCGCGCAGGCGGACGGGCTGTCTCATGCCGAGCACAAAAAACAAACCAAAAAAAACCGGGAAAGCGCCACCGGCTGACTTACTTAACCGCCGGGTGGCAAAGCACTACTTTAGACGGAAGCGGCGGTGCAACGCAAGGGGTTCTGAGGGGCAAGATGCGGAAAAACAAGAAGTTAACAATTTAGTACCCGGGAGCGGACAGCCTGATGTACTAAGGTGAACAGTCGGGCACTTTACTTCTGCCGTCGAGCGAAATACTGCATAAAGTGTGTCATATTGACATGACCCAAAATGTCGTGTCAAAGTTGTAGCCGGATGGAGTTTTAAGGTATTTCAAGTAGGCGCCCAACTTCCGGCCTCGTTTGCCGAATTTTTTTGTGGCCGCTGCCCCGGATTCACGTGGGGGCCGGGGCGGTCTTGCGATGACCATAACCGGAATCCTCTCGCCCCCGCGCACGGCGGGGATGGAGCAGTTCTATTCCGGCTGGAAAGGGTGTTGATCACGCGATGCCCAGGCTTCGGATCCGGATGGAACTCAACCGCAGCGGACGAGGCATCCCTGTCGAAACCCTGGCCGGGTTTGCGTTCACGGCCAACCAGTTTCTGGGAACGCTGGGCGAAGATCTTGGTCTCGACCGGGACGCCGGCCGGTGGGTCGCCTACCAGTTCGGAACCACCTCGTTGCGGTTTACCGCCGAGTTTATCGGTCCGGTAGAACCACGCCAGGTAGAGGCGCTCGAAGGGGTCTTCCATGGCGCGACGCTCTTGCGGCTGGCGACGCTCTCCAACCTGGCCGACTTGGGCGACTCGATTCACGAAGACGAGATCATCGGCTTCGGACTATATAAGAGCGACGGTGACGAGGAACCGGCCGAATGGCTGGCGATGACGCGCTGGCGGGCGATGAAGATGCGGGAGGATCTGGAAGCCCGCGTGGCGGGCGGAGCCCAGCCGCAGGTGGTGATGCCGGCCACGTTGCTCGATCGCGCCACCGCCCAGGATGTATTCGGCCGCCGCGCCCTCCCGGCCGAAATCGAAGCCGCGCCGCCGGTGGAATTGAAGGCCCTGGCGGAAGCCCTGGCGGTGCGTGTGGGACGCGTGGAGGCCGAGGTCAGCACCCAGCGCGAGTCGCTCACGGCTTTTGAACAAAAGTTGGCGGGGGTGGAGCAGGGGCTCAAGAAGATGCTCCACGACGTGGATCGCTTCTGCCAGGCGGTCGCGGACCGCTTCGGGATGGATGTGGCGACGCTGATGAACGGTCACGGGGCCGTGGCCGCGTTGGAACGTCCGCGGTGGCACTGGGCCGCGTGGGCCGGGCTGGCGCTGGCCTGTTTGCTGGCGATCTTTTATTTTTGGCCTTCCGGAGAACCGGGAGGAGCAAAGCGGACACCCGCCGCGCCGGTGGCGGCCAAGCTGGAACCCGCTCCGCCAGTGGCCGCAGAGACCCCGGCGCCGGGCGCGGCTACTCCCGCTCCTGGCCCCACGGCCGAACCGGCGCCAGCGCCAGGCATCCCTCCCGTCTCCCCAGTCCCCCCTCAGCCACCCACCGCCCTGGACGCGGCGCCGCCGCTCGAGACCGCCGCCCGGCCGATTCGCGTCGAATTGCACGGAGAGGGCGCTTCCTGGATCACGGTCTTCCGCGATGGGGAGCGCGTGGCGTCCCGCCTCCTGGACGCGGGGCAAACCACCTCGTTCGAAGCCCGGGATGAACTCGCCATTCGCCTGGGCAACGCGGGCAACGTGCTCGTGTCCCGCGACCATCAGCCGCTCGGTCCGGGCGGCAAGCCGGGCCAGACCCGTCTGCTCAAGTTCACCCGCACCGGCTACGAAAACCTGCCGGTGCAGTTTCCGATCCGGGAAGATTAGGGCGTCCCGTCCGGCGGGACGTTCGGGGCCTCCCAGCCGGGCGTTGGCTCCACGTGCACCAGCACGTCCGCGATCCACACGCACGATTCCTTCAGCCGGATCCGCACCTGCGTGGCGATTTCGTGGCCCTGCCAGACCGGCACGTGGGGATCCACCTCCACGTGCAGATCGACAAAGTACCGCAAGCCGCTCTTTCGCGCAAAGCACTTCTCAATGCCGTGGACGCCCGGCACGCCGGTGGAGATCCGCCGGATCTCGGCCAGCCGCTCGGGATCGGGCATGGTGTCGGCGAGTTCGAAGGAGGTTTCCCGCACCACGCGCAGGCCGGTGAAGATGACGATGACCCCGACGGCGAATCCGCCCCAGTGGTCGGCGGCGAGGAACCGGCCGGGATCGGAGATGGCCAGCCAGACGGCGACCAGGGCGACGCCGCCGGAGAGCACGTCCACCGCGTCGTTCCAGGCGTCGGCCTCCAGCGCCGCGCTTTGAATTCGCCGGCCGAACCGGAACTTGGACACGCTGAGGATGAGCTTCAGTACGATGGAGAAGCCGAGCGACCAGACGCCCGCGATGCGCGGCGGGTGATGCATCTCGCCGATCTGCTGGAGCGAGCGGTAGCAGATCAGCGCGCCCCCGCCGGCCAGGATCAGCCCCACCAGCAATCCGGAGATGGTTTCAAACCGCCCGTGGCCATACGGGTGATTGTGGTCGGGCGGCCGCGCCGCGATGCTCAGGCCGGCGAACACCAGCAGCGACGCGGCGAAGTCGCCCGCGAATTCGACCCCGGCCGCGACTACCGACGTGGAACCGCTGGCCAGGCCGACCAGGATGTTCAACACCGCAAGCGCGGCGCTGGCCAGCACGCTGATCGCCGCCAGCCGGCGGCCGAGCGCGATCCGGTCGGAACGGAGGGAATCAGGCGCCAAAGGAAGCTTCAGGATAGCGCGCTACCAGGCCAGCGCGTACGCGTTGACCCGCGGATCCGCTCCGGCGTGTAACACGCCGGTGTCCGGGTCGATCAGAATCGCGGCGCTCGAGCCCAGCGACCAGGCGCGGCTCACGCGCACCCGGTGCCCTTTGCGCGCCAGTTCGGCGCGCGTGGCGGCCGGGATGCGGGATTCCACCCCCAAGTCCGCCGGGTACATGGTGTGGGGGAACGGCGAAGACGGAAAGCTCCGGGTGGTCCAGCGCGGCGCCTCGATGGCCTGCTGCACGTTCATCCCGAATTCCACTATGTTGAGCAGCGTTTGGAGCGTGCGCATGCACTGGTCATCGCCGCCCGGACTGCCGGTGACCAGAAAGGGCTTGCCGTCCTTCACCACCAGCGTGCTCTGGAGGGTGCTGCGCGGGCGTTTGCCGGGCTCCAAAGCGTTGGCGTGCCCGGGCGTCAGCGAGAAATAGTCGCCGCGGCAGTTCAAGGAGAATCCCAACTCGCCCATCACCACCTTGGCGCCGAATCCGCTGTGCAGGCTGGGCGTGAACGACACCGCGTTACGCTGCCGGTCCACCACCGCAATGTAGCTGGTATCGCCTTCGTGGTCTCCGTCCCCGGCCAGCCGCAGGTCGCGCGGGCGGTCCGTGACCGGGAATCCCGGCTGGAAGCGCTCCGGGCTGCCGGGACGGAACTCGTCCGACGCCTTTTCGGCGTCGATCAGCTTGCGCCGCTCCCCGCCGTACTCTTTCGACAGCAAACCGCCGAAAGGGATGCGGATGAAGTCCATATCGCCCAGAAATTGATCCCGGTCGGCGAAGGCCAGCTTGGTCGCTTCCACCGAAGTATGGATGTAGGCGGCGGAATTGTGGCCCAGCGCTTTCAGATCGTAGCCTTCGAGCAGGTTCAGCACGAACAACTCGGCCGGACCCTGCGACGCGGAGGCGTTCTTGTACACTTCGTAGTCCCGGTAGCGGAGCGAGACCGGATCTTCCACCTTCGCCGTATAGGAGGCGAAATCCTCGTCGCGGAACAGCCCGCCGTGCTGCTCGGAGAAGGCCGCCATCTCGCGGGCGATGTCGCCCTTGTAGAAACGGTCGCGCGCGGCCTGGCGTCCGGCCAGACGGCCGCGCGAGGCCGCCTGCGCCTCCGCTTCCACCAGCCGCCGCATAGTGCGGGCCAGATCCGGATTGCGAAAGATTTCGCCGGCCCGCGGCGCCTTGCCGCCCGGCAGGTAGACGCGCTGGCTGGTGGGATACTTCTCGAACTGGCGCGTGCCGGCGATGGATCCGGCCAGGGATTCGCTGGCGGGAAACCCCTGTTCGGCCAGTTCGATCGCGGGCGCCAGCACGTCGGCGAACCGCATGGTGCCCCAGCGCGACAGCAGCACAAACCAGGCGTCTACCACCCCGGGGACCGTAGCCGAGAGCAGCGTGTCGTTCACCGGGAGTTTGCCGCCGTGATGCTGGCGGTACCACGCGATGGTGGCCAGGCGCGGCGCCGTGCCCTCGGCGTTCACCGCGTAAACGCGCTGCTGCCTGGCATCCCACACCAGCAGCACCGCATCCCCGCCCATGCCGTTCGAGGCGGGGGCCACCAGTCCCAGCACCGCCTGGCCCGCCACCACGGCGTCAAAGGCGTTGCCGCCCGCGCGCAGGATGCGCTCCGCCGTCTGGGTGGCCAGCGGCTCCATCGAAGTTGCCGCGTACTGGACGCCGCGCACCACCGGCCGCATCGTCTGCCGCGGCGGCTGCCGCTCAAATTCGACGCGTTCGTAAAGCGCTTGGCCGGACAGACCGGCCGCGCAGGCCAGCAGCACTCCGCCGGCGGCGCAGGCAAGGCGCATGGTTTCCGTGCCTCTGTTTGCCATGATGGTTCGACGCGAGTATACACCGTTGCGTCCCGTGGCGGGCGGGCCTAGGGTAGAAACCAGGGACGGAGGCTGGCGATGATGAACCTGACGCGGCGGCAACTGGTGGCGGCGGCATCCGCCACCCCCGCGCTGGCGGCGGGCTTCCCCCTGGTTCCCTTCGGCCCGCACCGCATCTCCCGCTTGATCGTGGGTGGCAATCCCATCAGCGGCAACTCGCATGTCAGCGAGGAACTGAGCCGCGAAATGATGGATTATTTCTCCGCCGCGAACGTCAAGCGTCTGCTGGCGGACTGCGAGCGGGCCGGGATCAACACCTGGCAGGCGCGCGGCGACCGTCACATCCAGCGCCTGCTGCGCGAATACCGCAACGACGGCGGCCGCATCCAATGGATTGCGCAAACCGCATCGGAACTGGCCGATATTCCCCGCCATATTCAGGACGTGGCGGCGCAGAAGCCCATCGCCATCTACCTCCACGGCACGATGACGGACCGCCTGTGGGCCGCGGGCCGGATTACGGAGGCCCGCGAAACGCTCCGGCAGATTCGCGATGCCGGGGTACGGGTGGGACTGGCCACGCACATTCCGGAGGTCATCGACTGGGTGGAGGAGCGCGGCTGGGACGTGGATTTCTATATGACCAGACTGTACAACCTCAGCCGGCCCAAGGAAGAAGCCGCGCGGCTGGCCGCGCCCGCCGTGCGTCCGCCCGGTTCGCTCTTTGATGACCCCGACGTGATCGTAGGGATGTTCTCTAAGCATAAAGACCAGGTAGCCGACAACCGCCGGCTGTTCCTGGAGGCGTTCGGCGCGCCGGTGCGTTCCTAGCCCGCAAAGGGCCGTCTCCGTTTTGCGGGTGAACAAGGAAGGCGAGGCCCGCGCGGCCGGTTGAACCCGTGCGCGGCCCTGTGCGACACTCGAAAACCAATGCCAGCCAATATCCCGGTGGAACTGGCCAGCGCCCGCAAACTGCGCGACCGCAACACCATCCTGTACCGCCTTGCGCACTGGCCGATCTGGATCTTCGTCTTCTTCATCGCTCCGGGACCGTTGACCTTCGACCTGTTCGCGCGCGGTTTCGACTACCGGATGGCGCTCTGGCTGGGCGCGGTGCTGCTGGCTACCGGCATCGCCGGGCTGCGCGGCCGCCTGCCCGGCGTCGAGCCGAAGCCCTATATCCTCCGCTTCGTCGAAGACAAACCCAATCCGCTCTACCGCCGCGTCTGCTATACGTTCGCCTGGAGCGCCGCCATTACCTTCGCGGCGCTGAACCTGGCGGGATTGCTCGGCGCCCTGGCCACGGGCCGCTGGCAACTGCGCCAGATCTACGATGCGGCCTACTTCCCGGTGGCGGGCGCGGTCTGGCTGCTGGGCGCGCTGGGAAAGCTGCCGCGCGTCAAACCATCCACCAAAGGCGAAGGGCACGAGCGGCGCTACTTTTATGGAACCGTATGGGCGGTTTGCGCCGCGCAGCCTCTGCTGTGGCTAATGTGGAAGTTGCTCCCCGCGGGGTTTGTCTTCGACTTGGTCAAACTGGTGATCTTTGCCGGCGTGCTCGCCTTCATGGGCAGCCTCGCCTACAGGGGACGGCTGCCGCGCACGCGGCCGATCGTGCCGGGAGATCTGGTCATCGCCGATTAAGCCGGTGCTAGGGTTTCGCCGAGGCCGCCGCGGGACGAAAGAGATCCTCTTTTTCGATCTTCACCTGCCGGCTATTGCGGAGTTGGTCGAGATACTCGCGTTGCCGTGCCTGGTGCAGTTCGATGTACAAGTCGTTTTTGACTTCGTCGAAGCTCTGGATGCTGATTTTCTCCGCCCGGAACAAATAGAACCCGTTGTTCGAACGCACGGGAGGGCTGATCTCCCCTTCCTTCAGGGCGAAGATGGCGTTCCGGATGTTCTCGGCGATGTTGTCCTTCCGGCGGATCAGGCCATAGTCCCCCCCTTTGGACTTCGACGCGAGATCGTCGGAGTATTTCTCGACGTATTCGCTGAAACTGGCCCCCGCCTGTAATTCGGCGAACAGTTTTTCCGCCTTTTGCCGCGCTTCGGGTTCAGACAGCGCTTTCGGTCCGGCGGCGGCAGCGAGCGGCTGGCTGGTGAAGGCGATATAAATTGCCTTGACGGCGACGGTCCGGTAACGCTCGAGGTCCTTTTCGTAGGCCTTCCGGTGCTCCTCGGGGCTGATGACGATCTGCGTGGCCTGATGATTGATCTGGGCGTTAAACAGAATCATGTTCCGGTTGAACTCGATCTGCTCGCGGAACGGCGGCTGCTTGTCCAATCCGTTTTCGGCCGCTTGGGCGGCCAGGTGGCGGATCATCGCCAACTGGACCAGGAAGCCCTTGGAGTCGCGATAGAAGTTCTGCTCGGCCTGCGGGTTGGCGCTGAAGATGGCTTGCAGTTGCCCGGCAGTGACCGGCTGCCCGTCCACCGAAGCCACCACCGTGTCCGGCGGCACCTGCGAGAGGGGAGACTGGGCCAGCAGGGCCGCCGCGAGCCAAAAGATCAGGAAAGGCATTGTAAACAAAGAGCTTGCTGTCATCGACGTCCGCCTTCAGTGTAACACCCGCCAGCGAAGGCCGGCAGGAAGAAATTCGTTACGGGGCGCCCGGGAGCGCGCCGGCGGTTCCTGGCGCGCCGAAAAGAGGCAAGGCGCGCAGCAGCGGCGCGGCCTTGTCTTCCGGGACCGAGAAACGCAGGACCGCGCGGTTGCCCTCCGCCGAGGCCACGAAATCCTGGATCGCCCGAAGAAGCGACCCGGCGGAGCCGCCAGCGTTCTGTGTCCGTGTCAGGGTAACGAGGAACTGCGCCACTTCAGCGAGCGCCGCCGCATCTTTGGGATTCTGCGTGGCGGCCTGAACCTCAACCTGGATCGGGGACCCGAGGCGCACCTGGAGCCTCCATTCTTCGATCGCCGCGAAAAGGTCGCCCTGGAGCAAACCGGAGACGTTCCGGTCTTGCGTCTGGCTGGCCAGCGCGGAAACCGGCTGCCGCGACACCAGCCAGAGATGGCTTCCGCTCCGCAGTTGTTCCGCCTGGCGGGCGATGGGGCTGGGCGGGGACGGCTGGCTGGACCAGCGGTCGATGGCGGCCTGGACATCCGGAAGGGAACCGGCGAGGAAAAGCGAAGGGGACGGCGCGGCCAGGGCGCGAACCCCGCCCGCTGCGGATACTCCGGTGACAAGGTCGATGCCGCCATGCCGCCGGAGGGCGGATCCCGCCCGGCCGGCCGCGAGGGACTGGATACGGGCGGCGTCGAAGCGGCCGCGCAGCAAGATCAGGGGGGCGTCGCCGTCGGCGGACGGGCGGAGGACCACCACGGCTTCCGCCAGATCCCGGCCGAGTTCAAACCCGGCGGCTTTTGCCAGCGTGGCCAGCGGGGAACCCGCTGCTTGCTCCGCATTGCCCAGGAGGCCGCGGCCGAACGGCGACTCCCACGCCGCGGCGGCATCCAGGCCCGCGATCGTGACCGCGTCGCCAGGCACAAGTTCCAACAAGGACAGGTCCGCCGCCGAGGCCCAGAGGGCGGCCGCCGCGCAACCGGCGAAAGCCCAGGTGCGCTTCACAGGGAACCCTGGCGCGCCGCCACACCCGGGGCGTCCGGGATAGGCGCCTGGCCGACAATCTGGATCCCAAAGGCCTCCAGCGCCACCGCTTTCCGCGGATGATTGGTGAGCAGCCGGATGGTGCGCAGCCCCAAGTCCGAAAGAATCTGCGCGCCAATGCCAATTTCATGCTGAAGCTGGCGATGGCCCTCGGCGGCCGCCGAGGCCGCTTCGCGGACGTGGGGTTGCACGCGCGCGTTTCCCGCCGCGTCCGCGCTCCACCGGAAGCCCAGGCCGTTCTGGTGCAGGTAGACCAACACGCCCGCGCCCGCCTCGGCGATCTGGCGCAGCGCCCCCCGCACCGAGCGCCCGCAGTCGCACTGCGTGGACCCAAACACATCCCCGAACATGCAATGCGCATGCATGCGGACCAGCACGTTTTCCTCGCCCGTCACCTCGCCGCGCACCAGAGCCAGGTGCGAATCGGGCTGCGTCTCGCTGGCGTAGGCGATCACGCGGAAGGGCCCGAATTCGGTTTCCACAAAGCCCTCCCCGGCGCGGCGGATGAAACGCTCATGCCGCAAACGGTAGCGGATCAGATCGGCCACCGAGATCATCTTCAGGCCATGGCGCGTGCAAAACTCTTCGAGTTGCGGGACGCGGGCCATGGTGCCGTCGTCGTTCATGATTTCGCAGATCACGCCCGCTGGCGACAATCCGGCAAGGCGCGCGAGGTCGACCGCCGCTTCGGTCTGGCCGGCGCGCACCAGCACGCCGCCGTCGCGGGCGCGCAGAGGGAACATGTGGCCGGGCCGGGCTAGGTCCTCCGGCCGGCTGGCCGGGTCGAGGCACGTCCGGATCGTCTGCGTGCGGTCGAGCGCCGAAATGCCGGTTGTCACGCCGCGCACGGCGTCCACCGATTCGCAGAAAGCGGTGCCAAAGCGCGAAGTATTCTTGGGGGCAACCAAGGTCAGACCCAACTGGTCGCACCGCTCCCCGGTCAGCGCCAGGCAGATCAAGCCCCGCCCGTACTTCGCCATGAAGTTGATGATCTCGGGGGTAATCTTCTCCGCCGCTATCGTGAGGTCGCCTTCGTTCTCCCGGTCCTCATCGTCGACCACCACCAGAATCCGCCCCGCCCGGAATTCCTCCAAGGCTTCCGGAATCGACACGAAAGGCATATAACCTGATTGTCGCAGACTGCCGGGACACCGGACGGCGGGGGCGCATCCATCTAGAATCGAGATGCTTTCCTGCCAGATCGCAGACTTGACGCGATCCGCCCGCGTTACGGATAGTTGGAACATGCCTGCTTTGGCGCTCCTGCTGGCCGGCTGCGTTCTGTCCTTGCGGGCCGAGGACCCTTTGGCCGCCGCGGCCCGCCGGGGAACTCTTCTCGCAGCGCGCGAGTTGGCGTTGCGGGAAGGATCGGGTGTTTCGCGGATGCCGGAGGGCATCCTCGAGAAACTGACCCCGCCGCAACTTCGCGACCTGTTCGCGTACCTGGAGAAAAAACAATGACCCGCCGGCAATGGATCGCCGGGCTGGGCGCGCCGGCGCTGATCCGGTGCGGCGCGCGCCAAGCCAACGCTATGAAGATCGAAGACCTCCGGTTCGAATTCGAGGATCACGCCCTGCGCACGCCGCTCAAGTTCGGCGGCACGGTGGTGGATCATCTCAGCCTGCTGAACGTGACCACCGAGGTGAGCGGCCCGCACGGCAAACGCGCCCGCGGATTCGGCTCGATGCCGCTCGGCAACGCCTGGTCGTTTCCCACGCCGCGGCTGACCTTCGACCAGACCCTGAACGCCATGAAGGCGCTGGCCGCGCGGATTGCCCGGATCACCGCGGGCTACCGCACCCCCGGCCACCCTATCGACATCACCTGGGCGCTGGAACCCGAGTACCTGAAGGACGCCGAAGCTGCCGCCGCCGAACTGAAGCTGGGCGAGCCGATTCCCAAGCTGTGCACGCTGGCCGCGGCGAGTCCGTTCGACGCCAGCCTGCACGACGCCTACGGCAAACTGCACGAGCGCAACTGCTACCACACCTACGGGCCGGACCTGATGGCGCACCCCCTCGACCGCTATCTGGGCGCGGAGTTCCGCGGGGAATGGCTGAACCAGTACGTCCAGGCGCAGCCGAAAGAGCGGATGCCCATGTACCACCTGGTGGGCGCCGTGGATCCGCTCACCGACGGCGACGTGACGAAACCCATTGGCGATGGATTGCCGGAAACGCTGGCCCAATGGATCCGGTTTAACGGGCTGACGCACCTGAAAATCAAGCTCAACGGCGACGATTTGCGGTGGGATGTCGAGCGGGTGGTGGCGGTGGACCGGGTTGCGGTCGAGACGCGGCCCGCCGGCGCCTGGTATTACTCGCTGGATTTCAATGAGCGCTGCAAGGACGTACAGTACCTGCTGGAGTTTCTCGGGCAGGTGAAGGAGCGGACACCGGCAGGCTTCGAACGCATTCAGTACGTCGAACAGCCCACCCGGCGCGACCTGCGGCGCGACCGCGCCAACGTGATGCACGAAGCGGCGAAGATCAAGCCGGTGGTGATCGACGAATCCCTGACCGACCAGGAAAGCCTGCTGCTGGCCCGCGAGATGGGCTATACCGGGGCGGCGCTCAAAGCGTGCAAGGGACAGACGCAGGCGCTGCTGATGGCGGCGGCGGCGCAGAAATACCAGATGTATCTCTGCGTGCAGGATTTGACCTGCCCGGGCGCGTCGCTGATTCATTCCGCCTCCCTGTCGGCGTACATTCCGGGGGTCGCCGCCATCGAGGCCAACGCGCGGCAGTTCATCCCGGCGGCCAACCGGGAATGGGAGAAGCGCTTCCCGGACATTTTTGTAGTGAAGGATGGAACCATGCGGACGGCGGTGTTGACCGGGAAAGGACTGGGCGCGGTATGAGAACGGCTTGGCTGCTGGCCGCGGCGTTGAGCCTGCCCGCCGCGGATCTGAAATTGGGCATTGTGGGAACGGACACGTCTCACTGCCTGCAATTCAGCCGGATTCTGAACGATCCGGCGCAGGCCGAGCACGTGCCGGGCGCGAAGATCATCGCGGCGTTCAAAGGCGGCAGCCGGGACATTGAATCAAGCTGGTCGCGGGTGGATCGGCACGCCGAAGAACTGCGGGCGAAGTACGGCATCGAGATCGTGGCGGACCTTCCTACTCTATGCCGTAAAGTGGACGCGGTGCTGGTGCAAAGCGCCGACGGCCGCGTGCATCTCGAACAGGTGCGGCAGATCCTTCCGTTTAAGAAACCGTTCTTTGTCGACAAGCCGCTGGCGTCGACGCTGGAGGACGCGCGGGAGATCGCGCGCCTGGCCCGGGAAGCGGGCGTGCCATGGTTCTCTTCCTCCGCGCTCCGCTTTAACGAGCTCGCCACCGCGATGAAGTTCCCGGACCTGCGCGCGCTTTTCGTTTGGGGACCGGGCCCGACCGAGCCGCACCATTACCTGGATCTCGCCTGGTACGGCATTCACCCGATCGAGATGATGTACACGCTCATGGGAACCGGCTGCGAGGAAGTGACGCGGATCGCCAGCGCGGAGATGGACGAAGTGGTCGGCAGGTGGAAGGATGGCCGCACGGCCACCGTGCACATCATGCGCCCGTCCGGTCCGTACGGCGCGGTCGCGTTCCGGCAGAAGAGCGTCGAGCAGAGTCCGGCGAAAGTGCCCTTCTCGTACCGGCCGCTGGTTCAGGAGATCGTCAAGTTCTTCGAGACCGGCGCGCCGCCGGTGCCGCCGGAAGAGACCCTGGAGATCTTCGCCTTCCTGGACGCCGCGCAGAAGAGCAAAGAGCGCGGCGGGACGCCGGTCCGGTTGCGGTAGCCGGCGCGTGGGCCAAGTATACTATCAGCCATGGTCCGAACTCTTCTCGCTCTCGTCCTCGGGGTTTGCGGAAGCGGCTGCGCTTCCGGCGAACAGGCGCAGCAGGTAAAGCAGTTGAGCCCCGAAGAGGTCAAGAACTGCCAGATCCAGCGGCCGCGTTGCGTTCTCCTCGACGTGCGGGAACCGCGGGAGTTGACGGAAGTAGGAGCCATCGACGGCTACCTCAACATTCCCCTCAGCCAGTTGGAACAGCGGCTTTCAGAAATCCCGAAAGACAAGACCGTCGTCACGATTTGCCATGTCGGCGGGCGCGCCGCCAAGGCGGCGGCGATTCTCCTCCGGAACGGGTATCGCACCGAGGGCGCCAGCGGCATGGTGGCCTGGAAGGCGAAGAACTACCCGGTCATTTTCCCTGCCAAGTAGTTTCGCCTTCGAGCGTGCTGGCGGCCGCTGGACCTCCGGCAGCCGCCATGTTGGGATATTCGGCTCCTCCGCCGCTACTAGCCGTCGATGATCACCCGGCGGCGGCGCTGTAATTGTAGGTCGAGCACTGACTGAGGCGCGTCGCCGTGGATCGTGTCGTTCCCAGCGCCGCCGTGAAGGGTGTCATTGCCCGCCCCGCCGGTGATGTAATCGTCGCCGCTCCCGCCGCGGATGAAGTCGTCTCCAGTACCTCCGTGAAGGCTGTCGTTGCCCGCGCCGCCGAAAACGGCGTCGTTGCCGGAGCCGCCGTGGACGAAGTCGTTGCCGCGGCCGCGCCAAACTTGTTGTGAGGCGGGAGATGACGTGGCGTTTTTTTAATACAGGATGCGGGTCTGATGACGCTCCCAGGCAACGAAGGGGGCGCGTAAGTCGACTCCTTCGACGGCGATCAGGGGGATGCGGCGCTGGGACCGGGGCCTCGCGAACTCCTGATAGATTAGGGAGTCGTCGAAACCGGACTCGGTGGCCGCCTGCTGATCCGCCGCGTAATAGACGCGGTCGAGCCGGGCCCAGTAGATGGCCCCGAGGCACATCGGGCAGGGCTCACAGGTGGTGACCAACTCGCACCCGCTCAGGCGGAAGGCGCCCAGTTGGCGGCAGGCGGTCCGGATGGCTACCACCTCGGCATGCGCCGTCGGATCATTTTCCCGCGTCACCGAGTTGACGCCTTCGGCCACCTTGCGGCCGTCTTGCAGCACCAGCGCCGCGAACGGCCCGCCGCCGGCCTCGACATTCCGGACCGCGAGGTCCAGGGCGAAACGCATCCATTCGACGACGCCAGCCATGGGGTTAGCCGGTCAGCGCGATAAAACGCGCGTAGGCCTCATCCCAACCGGCGCCGCCCGCGGGAGGCGTGGTGGCTACCGGGAACGAGCGCCGCACCACTGCGCGGGCTTCGGCCAGATCCGAGAGGGCGCCCGCGCCGATCGCCTGGATCAGCACGTTGCCGATCGCGGTCGCTTCGGTAGGACCCGCGACCACGGGGCGGCCGGTGCAATCCGCCGCGAACTGGTTGAGCACCTGGTTTCGCGATCCTCCGCCCACGATATGGATCACTTCGATGCGCCGCCCGGTGAGGGTTTCCAGCATCTCGAGCACCTGCCGGTAGCGCAAGGCAAGGCTTTCCAGAATGGTGCGCGCGAATTCGCCGGGCGTCCGCGGCGGCGTCTGTGCGGTATCGCGGCAGAAAGCGGCGATCTTCGCTGGCAAATCTCCCGGCTCCAGGAACGCGTCCGGGTTGATCACCGCGGTGAACGGGCGCGCCTCCGCCGCCAGCCGCGCCAGTTGTTCGTAGCTGTATTCCTGGCCTTCCAGCGCCCAGGCCCGCCGGCACTCCTGGAGCAGCCACATGCCTGCGATATTCTTCAGCAAACGGATGGTTCCCGCCATGCCCACCTCGTTGGTCAGGTTCATCGCGAGAGACTGGCGGTTGATCACCGGCTCGGCAAGCTCGACGCCCATCAGCGACCAGGTGCCCGAGCTGATGTAGCACCAACTGCCCGCCTCCGCGGGAACCGCGGCCACGGCGGACGCCGTGTCGTGGCAGCCCGTGGCGTACACGTTCACCGGCGGCAAGCCCGCGAAGTCGCGGACTTCTTCTACCAGCGGGCCGAGGGCGGTTCCCGGCTCCACGATCTCCGGCAGCATCGCCACCGGCAGCCCCAGGCGTTCCAGCAGTCCCCGTGAAAACTCACGCGTCCGCGGATTGTAAAACTGCGAGGTGCTGGCGATGGTGCGTTCGCTCTTCGCCACGCCGGTCAGCCAGTAGTTGAACAGGTCCGGCATCATCAGCAGGGTTCGGGCCAGCGGCAGTAAAGGCGAACCGCGCATGCTGTACAACTGGTAGAGCGTGTTCAGTTGCATGAACTGGATGCCGGTCTCCGCGAATACTTCCTCGCGCGGAACTTCGGCGAACAGCGCCTCCATTTGCCCGTTGGTGCGCGCATCGCGGTAGTGGCGCGGGTTCTCGAGCAGATGGCCGTCCGCCCCGAGCAGAGCGAAGTCGACTCCCCAGGTGTCGATGCCGATTCCGTCCAGGGTCAGCCGGCGTTCGCGCCCCGCAATCCGCAATCCCTCGCGGATCTCGTGGAAGAGGCGCAGAGAGTCCCAGAACAGCGCCGACAGCACCCGGACCGGGGTGTTGGGAAAACGATGCAGTTCCTCGAGAATCAGCGTGCCGTCGGCGAGCATGCCCAGCATGGCGCGTCCGCTCTCGGCGCCAATGTCGAAAGCAAGGAAGCGGCGGCTCATCACAGTTCAATCACCACCTTGGCGACGCCGTCGGAATAGTCTTCCAGCAGGCGGAAAGCTTCCGCGGTCTGCGCGAGGGGAAAGCGGTGCGATACCATCGCGTCGGTGATCCGGCCGCGCGCCAGCAGATCGAGCGCGGCCAAATCATTGTGATTCGACCGGCGAATGGTGAGAATGGCGATCTCCTTGTTTAACGCCTGGTACAAATCCAGCTTCGGCCATTCTTCGTACGGCAGTCCGATCAGCACCAGACGTCCGCCCGGACGCAACGCTTCCAGCGCGGCGTTCATAGTTTCCGCCGCCGAGGCGGCATCGTAAACCGTGTCCAGGCCGCGCGGCCCGGCCAGGTCGCGGAGCGAATCCACCAGCTTGGCTTCCCGGGTGCAGACGGCGGCGTCCGCGCCCAGCGTCTGCGCCAGCCTGGCCCGGTGGGCCACTTTGTCCGCCGCGATGACTTTGCCCGCTCCGGCCAGGCGGGCCGCCTGTACGGTGAGCAGCCCGATGGGCCCCGCGCCCAACACCGCCACCGTTTCGCCAAACCGGACGGGCGCCACTTCCATCACGTGCATGATCACCGCCAGCGGCTCGATCAGCGTGATGCGCGCGTGCCCCAGCGACGCGGGCACGGGCAGCACGTTCTTCGCCGGCAGCGTCACGTACTCGCGGAACAGCCCGGGGTGGGGAGGAGAACTCAAGAACCGCACGTTGGCGCAGAGGTTGTACCTGGCGGCGTGGCAGAAGCCGCAGTCACCGCACGAAATCGCCGGCTCGATGGCCACCGTCTGCCCAGGCTGCCGGTCCGTTACGCCGGGGCCGACGGCGGCAATCTCGCCCGACGGCTCATGCCCCAGGATATGGGGGAACCGCATCCGGGTGTGCCCGATCTGCCCGTCCAGATACCAGTGCAGATCGCTGCCGCAGATCCCGACGGCGCGCACCCGCACCATCACTTCGCCCGGCCCCGGTTCCGGGGCGGCGGGGATCTCCGCCAGTTCGAGCTTGCGGCGTTCCACCAGTTGTACGCATTTCATGAGCAGGATTCCTGGGGGCGCTGGCCCACGCCCCGAATTGTATCGCGTGCCCGCTTCGCGCGACAGCGGCCGGGTTAGGACGCTATCGTTCATTGCCGGGACCAAGGCCGACGGTCAAGGACGCGCCGCTCACCCCTCCAGCGCGACGATCGCGCTGACCGGGATGCGCGGGATCGAAATCCGGATCCGCCCGGACTCGGCGCGCGTGACGCTGACCCGGCCGCCCGGCACGCCGGCGATCGTGGCCTGCGGCGCGCGCAGGTCGAGACGCAAATCGCAGGTGACGTCCGTCAGGGCGATCGGGTCCTCGTGAAAGACCGGGTGCTTCGGCGTGCCCCGCACGGGCGAAAAATTGACCAGGTGGACCAGGTAGCGCTCTTTGCGCCCGGCCGCGGCGGCCTGATGGGTGACCGTGATCTCTGTGCTGAGCGGCGCGTTCGACGTGATCAACTGGGCAGGCAGCAGCGTCTTCAAGGCGTGCTGCACCGCCTGGCGGTACACCCAGTAACCCTCGCCGAAGTAACTGCCGCCCGCCGGGAAGCCGAACAACACCACCCGCCCGCTGCGGGCGATGGCGGCGTAGCGCGTTTCGCGGTCGAACGGCGTCTGGCGGTGGCTGGTGTAGTGTTGGGCGCTGCGCTGGAACTTGGGCTCGCCAAGCTGCGCGACCACCGTCGCGGGCGGAACGGCTTCCCACTGCGAGGCGCCCTGATAGAGCGCGTACTCGTAGCGCGGGATTGCGCCGGTGAACTCTTCCTTGGGCACCAGGTACGCGGGCTGGAACGGAGACATGCCCGCGTAGCGGAGCCCGTAGCGCTCCAGCCAGGTGCGCTCGGTGCCCGCCAGCAGGCCCGCCTGATGCGACACCAGCAGCGCGCCGCCTCCGGCCACGTAGGCGTGGAACCGTTCGGCCAGCGCCGCGGTAACTGGAAACGCATCCGGCAGCACGATCAGGCCGTAGCGTTCCCACGCCGCATCGGGTTCGTGCACATCAAACTGCACGCGGCACTCGGCCAGCAGTTTCACCCAGCCCAGATGGGCGTCCGTGTTGGGCCGCTCGAGCGGGTGGTCGGAAATCAGCAGCGCGGCTTCCGTGACCGGCGCCGCGCCTTCCAGATAGGGTTCCAACTCGCGGATGCGGCGGTACGATTCGCCGATCACGTGGTACACCGCCGGATCGAGCCGGGCCGAGGGCGGCATCTGGTCGCCAATGTCGCAGCGCGCGGCGTGCGCCACGATGCCGGCCAGCTCGATGTCGAGCTGCACCGGCTGCTTCAGGCCGCCGAAATCCGCCCAGGATGCCTTAAAGCGCCCCGTCATCCCGTAGGTGGTGAGGCCGAAGGTGCGGGCGTAGCGCACGATCAGCGGGAAGTAATAATAGCCCCAGCCCGCCGTGGTTGGGAGCGCTTCGATGTCGATGTTGTCCTGATGCGCCACGCGCGCGCCGAGGCCGTACGCGCCCTGGTTGTTGTAATCCACCTGACAGCCGGGACGTACTTCGCGGACGGTGCGGGTGAGCGTTTCCAGAAACGCGATGTGTAATTCCTGTTTGTGGGCGCACTGCACGGCGCGCGACAAGGGGTCCTGTCCGCGGGCTTTCAGTTGCCGCAGGCACTCGGCGCAGAAGCACTCCGCGTTAATCGGAATCGGCATGTCGAACCACGCGCCGTCGAGTTCGTAGCGGCCGACGAACTCGCGCGTGTGCTTCACTTCAAGCTCGACAAAGTCCCGGTGGGCGAGGCAGAGCGCCGTCCAGCCGGGGGTTTCGTCGAACTTTGGCAGGTAGGTGGTGCGGTCGCGCTTGAACACCAGCCACTCGGGATGGTTCTCCGCCAGGTAGTTATCCCAGGCGGTGCAGTAATACGCATAGACCGCGATCTTGCGCTGGCGGCACGCTTCCACCTGCGCGCCCAGCAGATCAAAATCCAGGCCGGGATGCACGGGTCCGTATGGGGACGGGTAATAGAAATAGCCGTGCATGTCCTTGGCGAACACCACGATCGAATCCACATTCGCCTTCAGCAGGGTGTCGCCGAACTCGTCCCTGTCGAAGCGTTCGCCAATGCGGCCGATGTGGTGGGAATTGTGGAAATCGAGGTGAATCTTGCGCCAGGGACGGCGGGGTAAAGCGGCGATTTTGGGGTCGATCCAGAGCCGGGGAGCGGAGGTTTCAGCGGACGCCGCGCCGGGCAGCAGCGCGCCGGCGGCCAGCGTGGGGACAAAGTGCCTGCGGAGCATAGAGAGACTTGGGGGAGCGTGGTGGCGCGCGCGCCTGGGCGCTTCCGCGCGCGCCACCCCTGTCCCTACGCCATTTTGGCGAGTTCGCTCTTGTGCGCCCAGACCTTCTCGAACGCTTTCACATATTGGTCGATCAGTTCCGGCGCCTCGCCATAGAACAGCGGCACAAACAGGTGCGTCTTGTTCACCTGCTCGTCGCCCGGCATGCTCTTGGGAATCACCGGCGGATGATGCCACCACTTGGCTTCAGAGTAGATGTACATCTTGTGCTGTTCGGGATAATCCCAAACGGTGGCCCGGACCCCCTCCGCTTTCAGCGCCTTGACCAGGGCGTCGCGCTTGAAGCCCGCCTTCTTCTCGTCGAGGAAGAGCATGTTGGCGTAGTAGTACGCCCGCTTCTGATCGGAGCGCAGTCGCGGCTCCGACAGCCCGGGCAGTTGCACCAACCGGTCGTTGAGCTTGCGCACCTGCGACTGCACCAGGGCGTTGCGTTCATCCAGGCTCCGCAGTTGCTGCCGGGCGACCGCGGCGGCGAACGGGTGCATGCGGTATTTCTGGCCAAAGCCGGTGCCTTCGTACTTGCGGACCGGGCTGTCCTTGGGGAATTTTGGTGGATCTTCGTAATGGCCGAACGCCGCGGCCCGCTCGAAGTACTCCCGCGTCTGGTACATGCCCATGCCGCCTTCCACCGAAGGCATCACCTTCGAGGTCTGGAAGCTGAAGATGCCCATTGCGCCCCAGGCGCCCATCATCCTGCCCTGCATGGAAGCGCCGTGGGCGTGGGCGGCGTCCTCGAGCAGGATGAGCCCTTTTTCCTTGCAGAACGCCTCAATTTGATCCATTTCGCAGGGCAGACCCCAGGAGTGCATCACGCACACCGCCCGGGTGTTCTTGGTCAGCTTGCGCCTGGCGTCTTCCAGATCGAACGTGGCGGTTTTCGGGTGAATATCGATAAAAATGGGGACGTAGCCGAAGAACCGCATCGCCAGCGCCGTCGAGAAAAACGTGTAGGACGGCACCATGATCTCGGTTCCCGGCGGCAGGTCCAGGGCGAAGTACATCGAGGTAAGCGCGCTGGAGCCGTTCATGTGCGCCTTGACGAAGGGCGCCTTGGTGTACTCCTGCCACTCTTTTTCAAACAGCGGCAGCTCCTCGTAGAACTTCGCCGAATCGATCAACTCATGCAGCGCCTTCTTTTCCGCCTGGCCATACCGCGGCCAGCGGGTGAGAAAGGTGTGGTGGCTAGGCGAATAGGTGACCGTTTTCGGCCCCCCATCCACCGCCAGCGATTCGACGGCGGCGGCTTTGGCCAACCCCAAGCCGGCCACTGCCGCGGCGCCGGTTTGCACGAAGGTGCGCCGCGTCTTCTCTGTGGACTTCTGACTCATCACGTTCTCCTCTGCCGCCCTGCGGCGGCTTCCGGGCTGGCTACGGTTTCACGCTGAACAGGTCGGTGACCGTCCGCCCGCCCCGCTTGATTCTCGATAACGAATACACCGTGCCGTCCTTGCCCACCGCGATGGAGTTGACATAGGCCGGGCGGTCTCCGTTGGGAAAATAAATCGCGCCGTGGTCCGTGTACCGCCGGCTGGGAATGTGATAGGTGACCAGGTGCAGGTTTTCTTCGCCTTTCGCCTCGCCCTTGGCGGTGGCCTCCTTGCCCGTCACCCGCTTGCCTTCCCGGTAGATCGGCCCGCCGGTCAGGTAGTACAGCGTGTGCCCGTCGGGACCGAGCGCGAAGCCGAGGTATCCGTAACTGAACTGGTCGTACATGCCGCTGCGCTGGGAGGGTTCGGAGGTGATCCGGTCCAGCACCTCGACCCGCGCCGCGCGCGGGTCAAACTTGAATAGGTAACCCGAGTTGCCGTGCACGCCGTAGAAAGCCTTCTCCGGCTCGTACCAGGTCACCATGCGCCAGTTGTAGGCCATGTGGCCCGGCGAGGTGGGGTCGTACAGGCCAAAGTAATCCTTCTTCATTTCGCCCGGGGCGAACATCTCCACTTTGTCGGCGTCGTACCGGTAAACGTAGATGTCGCCGTCGCCGGTGGTGAAATAAACCGCGCCGTCGGTGGGATCCACCGCCAGGGACCGGCAGATGGTGCGATAGGAGTCGCCCTTGCCGTTCTCCCCCTTGCGGAAGAAATCGCCGAGTTCCTTCAGTTCCCGCTTGGGCAAGTCGTAGCGGAAAAAATAACCGGTCGGCCAACTCAGGCCATAGAGGCGTTTGCGCTGCGTATCCATGTTCAGCGTCAGGACGCCCTCGCCGCGCGGGATCATAGCCAGTTGTTCAAACTTCCGGCTGGCCATGTCGAACGCCAGCAGATGGCCGCCGCGGTACGGTTTCATGCCCGGCGGCGGAATGCCCATCTTTTCCATCCCGTCGATGATGCTGTAGAAGCCGATGTGCGTGGCGAAGTACAGCTTGCCGTCGCTTTCGATGAAATTGACATGGCTCTTGCCTTGGGAGATGGCCTTGGCGTCCTTCTCGCCGGACGCCTCCGTGAGGTCGCCCAGATACTCGATGCGCTGGGTGGCGGGATCGAACGCGTACATGCGCGCGCCGACGTCGGGCTTTTCCGAGCACAGCACATAGTAGATGGTGCCGTCGCGGGCGCAACCCATGCCGTTGTAGGTGTCATGGGCGTCGGCAAAACCCGAATCGTACACTTGGGCGCGCAGCTTCTTTTCCGCGCCGGCCGCCGCGGGCTTGACGGTTTCCTCCTTCTTGTTGGATTCCGGGGCGGGCCCGCAGCAGATCAGCGCCGCCAGGATGGGGAGGGAGAGCAGGGAACGTTTCATGGACGAGTGGCTCGGCGGGCGAGCTCGACTCCTTTCGTCGTCACATAGTATTTAGCCAGCATGTTGGGTTTTTCCCAAGCCGGCAGGGTCTTGGGATCCTTCACGTAGCTCAGGAACCGGGCGGTGAGCAAGGCGAAGTGCGCCTCGTGGCCGATGCGGTGCTTGTCCGGTATGGTGACGTGCAACCGGTCGCCCTGGTCCGCCAGTTCCAGGCCGGGCCACTCCGTCTCAAGCGAAGCCAGCAACTGCCGGATCGCGGCGGCCACGGCGGCTTTGTCGTCGGCCCGGTTGGGAATCACGTACACCTCCGGGCGGAACCTTTCCGCGGCGCCCTGCCGCACCTCGACGCGGGAACGTGAACCCCGGTAGATGGCCACTTCGGTGTCGGCGCCGCCCGGCGGCGCTTCAAAGTCCCATTTCACGTCGAGGCGGACATGGACGCCTTTCAACTTGTAATCCACCCGGTTGTTGCAATAGTAGGCGAGCGCGCCGCTGGCGTCGACCTGGCCGCGGAGCGCCTCCGGGATCGCCGGCGCGCCCGTGACGCGTTTGAAGTCCGCCTCTGGAATCACGGTCGGCCAATGCGAACCGGCGACCATCTCGAGATCCTTCTGGTAGTTCACCGCCTGGTCCGGCAGCAGCGTCCATTGGACCAGGTCCACCAAATGCGTGCCCACGTCCGTCAGCCCCTCGCCTTGCTCGCGCGTATCGAAGAACCACACTGGCCGCAGGTTGGGCGCGCCCGCCACCAGCTTCAGCAGGTAGTGAACGCTCTCCATGTACACGCCCGGGTCGTCGGCGGTTCCCTGGAGAGGCTCGCCGAAGACCCCGGGCGCGTTCACCAGCGCTTTTTGCAAAATACAGGAGATCTCAAAGCGCTGGGTCATGCCGTCGTAGCCGATCACGCGTTGGCTGTCGGCGGCGTTCAGGGCGGCTTCCAGCTTGGGCAGATCTTCCGGCTCGATGATCCACGGCTTGTCGGCAAGCACATGGACGCCGCGGCCGAGCACCTCCCGCACGCGGTCGATCTTGCCGCGGTTGCGGCCGGAGAACACCACCACCTGGCCGCGCCGGTCCGCGAGCATCTTTTCCCAGTAATCCGCGCCGGCGTACACGGAAAGCTTCCAGGTGGTGGGATTCTCTTTGCGCGCGTTGAAGGCGGCGATTCGGTTCAGGTGCGCCGCCAGATCCGGACCCAGCGGCGCGTACACATAGGCGTGCTCGGAAAACTCCGGCAGCATTTCCTTTTGCAGCAGCGCGGCGTGGAAGTGGCCGGGATCCACCGTGACGATCTCGAGACGGTTCTTCTCCACCCGGCAACCTCCTCCCGCGGCGATGGACGCCGCGATGACGCAGGCGATCGCAAATCGCATACTAGGCCCGCGCCAGCTCGGCCGCATGCGCCTGGATCTTGCGGACCGCTTCCGCGATCTGGTCCATGTCGGAACGGCCGCCGATGAGCATGTTCTGCGTGAACCACACCGCCTCCTCGCAGAGCCGGTCGTTCATCGGGCACTGGTTCCGTTCCTGCCACTTGGCGATATAGCCCTTCGAGTAAATCTTCTGATAGGCTTTGGATTCCAGCGTGTTCTTGAGAAACGGCTCCTTGTTCAGCGGTGAGTAGCCGCCGGAGGAGGGAATGCCTTCCGCGTTCATGGCCTTGAGGAATTTCGCGCGCGGCAGCCCGGCGAACTGCTCCTTGTCGTACCGGAACATGTACAGGTGGTAGGCGTTGCGGGTGCAGCCGTCGTACATACGCGCGGGGCGGATGCCGGGGATTTCTTTGAGCAGGCTGGTCAGGTAGGCGCCGTTCTGGTCGCGGCGCTGGCTCTGCTCTTCGAGCCGCGTCATCTGGGCCAGCAGCAGCGTCGCCTGGAATTCGGTCATGCGCAGGTTGAGTCCGCGCGCCACGTAGGAGAAGTCATAGCCCGTATTGCGGCGGCCGCGGCTGTTGTTGTGAAAGGCGTAGCACTTTTCGGCGAAATCTTCATCGTTGGTCAGAATGGCGCCGCCTTCGCCGGAGTTCAGGTTCTTGGAAGCCTGGAAACTGAAGCAGCCCGCCTCGCCCCAGGTGCCCACTTTCCGGTTCTTCCATTCGCCCAGGTGCGCCTGGCAGGCGTCTTCGAGCACGGGGACCTTGCGCTTCCGTGCGATCGCGAGAATCGCGTCCATATCCGCGGCGCTGCCGCCCAGGTGGACGGGGAGGATGGCCGCCGTCCGGTCGGTGATCGCCGCTTCGATTTTTTTGGGATCGATCTGGAACGTCTCGAGGTCGGTGTCCACAAACACGGGCACGGCGTTCACCGCCAGGACAACGTTGACCGTCGCCACGAAGGTGTACGGGGGTACGATGACTTCGTCGCCCGCGCCCACGCCCATGGCGTTGAGAGAGGTCAGCAGGGCGCTGGTGCCGTTAGCCGTAGCCAGGCAGGCCTTGGCGCCGGTCAGGCTGGCGTAGGCGCTCTCAAAGCTGCTCACTACCTTGCCCGAGCCGCGAAACCATTGGCCGCTGCGTAAAGTATCGAGCAGTTTCGTTTCTTCCAGCTTGTCGAAGACCGGCCACTTCGGCCAGGGCTGCGTGCGGACTTTCGGGCCGCCCAGCAGGGCGGGCTTTGCCGCGGCGGCGAATGCCGTCGCGCCGGCCGCGCTGGCGGCCAGGAACGTTCTTCTCGTGAACTCACTCATCTGATTTGTGAACCTCCTCCCGGTCCTCCGGGTAGTCGTATCCTGCGGCTCGCGGACCCGGCGGATTCCCGGAGCCTCTATAGCAATTTGTGCACCATCGCGCGCGGAAAACAAGGCCCTCTTTCGCCAAGCCGGTAACCGGATACAATCCCGCCACTTAAGGCCTCCATTGATGCGGCTGGACCCGGCCTGCTATCCTTTCGGCCGAGTGTGCCCCCTCCTGACCCAGGTGGGGCTTCTGCCCCTACCGCGTCCGGCCGACCCTAGCGTTCCAACACGACTACCTCATACTCGCTGATTTCCGGCACGGTGACCCGCGGCCTGCCCCGGCTATCCTTGCCGACCGTCAACACGCCGGGCTTCACCAAAGTGGAGGCCTTCTTCACCGGCTTGCCGTCGGGCAGGGTAATCGACACGCCGCGCAGCGGCCAGACCTTCCGGATTGGCCGCGTCATCTCGCCGTTGAAGTTGACGAGGTGGACCAACCAGCGCTGCCCGTTATTCTGCGAACGCAGCACGACTTCCACCGGTTCAGGAGCGCCCTCAATCTCCACCGGGCGGCTAGCCAGCAGCTCGACCGCGTTGGCCGCGATCGCCAGGTACTCCGGCGTGCGGAAGTTGTTCACCATGGCGCCGAAATCGCCGCTGAAGTACACCGCCTTGCCTTTGCCGAAGCTGTGGACCAGCAGGGCGGGATCTTCCGACAGTCCGGGCACGCCGTCATAGCGCCCTTTAAGCGGCGTGGTGAATTGCAAAACGGCTTTGGCGCCGGCGGGTTTGGCGCGGACGTGATAGACGCTGGCCGGATACCACTCGCGCCGCATGCCCTGAAGCAGCGGATCCGCTTCGAGCGGCTTCATAAAGTCCCAGCGCAGCGGCCCGATGATCCGGCCGCCCGCGTGCACGCCCAGCACTTCCGCCAGCGCATAGTCCGTCCTTCGCAGGCCGGTTTCGTCATACAGCGAAGTCTCGAAGGTGGCGAACAGGTTCCCGCCGCCGCGCACATAGTCCGCCAATCGCGCGGCCACCGCGTCACCCATGCAGGCCACGTTGGGCAGGAAAATCGCCTGATAACGGCCGAGCGGCTCGCGCTCGAGCGCCGTGTCGTCGATCACGTCGAACGGCACGTGCGCCCGGATCAGCGCCTCGGTGACGCCCGCAAACTCGGCATCCAGATTGCCCACCTCGCTGCGCTGGGCAATCCGGTCCACGTCGATCATCTGCGCGTCCGAGCCGGCATAGAAATTCGCCGTCGTGTCCGACCAGACCACGGCAAGGCGCGCCTCCGACCGGGTGTCCTGGTAATAAGCGGCGCTGCGCGCGACGTAGCGGTTCATCTCGGCTAGCGTTTCCATTTCCGGCTGTTGGAACTCGGTGGGGGTGATGCCCATCCAGACGCTGGCCGCGTTGGCGATGCTGCTGGCGTACAGCAGGCGCAACTCGGGCGCGGGCAGCAGGGAGAACGTCCACGGCTTGTGGCCTGCGGCGGAGAAAATCACCCGTGGCTTGCCGCCCGCCTGCGTCTCCAGCAGGCGCGCGGTCAACCCTGGCTTCCACATGGGCACGCGCGTCAAATCGCCGGAAATGAAGCCCCCCTCGCTGCCGAGCAGGTCCTGTTCGGTCACCAGCACGCGGTTGAGCCGCGCCGTCGCCCAATTGGCTCCGCGCACGCCGCCGTTCATGTAGAGCGCGATCTCGGGGTTGATCCCCTTCAACACCTGCCGCGACTCGCGCAGGAAATCCGTCAGGCTGTCGGCCTGAAACTGCATCAGCTGGGCGAATTCCTTGCCGCGGCGTTCTTTCTTCGACGGCAGCTCCGCGCCATACTTGGCGCGGTACTTGTCGCGGCACCAGCGGCAGTAGCAGGTGTCGCCCCGGTAGATGGGACCGTCATAAAAAATGCCGTCGATGGGGTAGGCCGCCAGGTCGCGCAGCATTTGAAAGCACCATTGCCGCCAGGGGGTGTTGACGCAGAAATCCGCGCCGGTGTCGTAGACGCCATCCACCGGTTTGCCATCTTCACGGATTTGCCGCCAGTCCGGATGCTTTTCGGCGAACGCCATCGTGTACCAGTGGACGTTGAAGTAAATGAACACGCGGATGCCGTTCTTCCGGGCGTGCGGCAGGTACTCGCGCAGGTAGTCGCGGTTCTGCCGCGCCGCCACCTTCGACTGGAAAAAGAAGTGCTCGTCGTTCAGACCGGCGGGCATGCCCATGATCTCCAGGTGCTCGGCGTTATAGCCCTGGGCGGCCTTGCGGGAGGCTAGCTCCACCGGGTCCCACGCGTCGATCTTGGCCAAGCTGGTGGTGATATCGACGATGCGGAGCGGTTCGCGCTCCCACCAGGGACGCTGGGCCGGAAGCGCGGCCGCAAGGACAAGGCTGATTCCCAGGACACGGAGAGACATCACTCTTCGCGTGTAGCACGGCGGCGCCCGGAAGGGAAGGGGCGTATCATGTCCTTGCCAGTCGTTGTCGTATCGTAGGAAATGCGATCCCAATGCGGGCACGATGGAGACAGTTGAGCGCCCTCTCCAGCGGAGCCTCCGGTGTGAAAAGAGTGACGCGCTATGTGTTGCTGGTTCTGGCCGCGGCGTGCGCCGGCGGCGGACCGCCGCGCGAATCCGGCCCGTTGCTGCCGCCCGACCTGGTGGAACTGGTGCGCCTCGATCCGACGATTCGCCTCGACATCCGGTACGCGACCGCGAACAACTTCACCGGACGTCCGGTCTACCGCCAAGCGCGGGCGTTTCTCCAGCGGCCGGCCGCGGAAGCGTTGGTGCGGGTCCATCGCGCGCTCGAGGCGCAGGGTTATGGACTGCTGGTGTTCGACGGCTACCGGCCGTGGTCGGTCACCAAGGAATTCTGGGACCGGACGCCACCGGGCCTCCGCAAGTTCGTCGCCAACCCGCGCCAAGGCTCGAAGCACAACCGCGGTTGCGCCGTGGACTTGACCTTGTACGATCGCCGCACGGGCCGCGAAGTCGAGATGCCAAGCGGCTACGACGAGATGAGCGCCCGCTCCGCGCCGGATTATCCCGGCGGGACCGCGGCGCAGCGGCAGGCGCGCGACCTGCTGCGCCGGGCGATGGAAGCCGAGGGGTTCACCGTCGACCCCAACGAGTGGTGGCACTTCAATTACCGCGATTGGCGCCGGTATCCGATCCTCGACGTACCCTTCTCGGCGATCCCTGCCCGGTAGTAGGCCGGCCTTCGCGCGGGGCGTGCGGCTGCGGCTGTGCCATGGATTTGGGCCGCGGCGGAACCGCCAGCGGCCAAACAGGGATGCCTCGAAACGGGAGCGTTGCTGGCTGGTTTCCACCAACGCCGCGTAGGGGAACCCCGTTTGCGGGTATTTGTACAGGAATTTCAGGTACGAGTGCGTCGGCGTGCTGTCCAGGTAGAAGTAATACTCTTTGACATCTTCGCCGTGGTTCCCTTCGGCGTTGGTCAAGCCGAACAGGCGTTCCTTGAGGATCGGATCCGCGCCGTTCCACAAGGCGATCGCGAAACACAACCGCTGCTTGTCGTCGGAGATCCCGCCCAGGCCATCTTCGCCCCACCGGTAGGCGCGGGAGCGCGCGTGGTCGTGGGGGAAGTAACTCCAGGCGTCCCCGTTGTCGCTGTAGTCCTCGCGAACGGTGCCCCACTGGCGTTCGCTCAGGTAGGGCCCCCATTTTTTCCAGGGCGCCAGTCCGCGCCGCGCCTCCTCCAGGCGCAGGTGTTCCGCCTGCCTGGCCATAGTCATGACTCCTCGCGCGAACTACCGGCCCTGAACCGCTGTGTAATCGCGCAGCATCCGGATCCATTCCCGGATGAAATAGGGGTTGTCCTTCCAGGTACGGCCGCTCACCATGTTCCCGTCGCGCACGCAGGCTTCGTTGACGAACGTCGCGCCGCAGACCTCGACGTCAAACTGGCACTTCGGCACCGTGGCCATGCGCTTGCCCCGGATCACATCCGCGGTGGCGACGATCTCGGCGCCATGGCAAACCACGGCGACCGGTTTCTGCGCGGCGAAGAAGTGCCGCGTGATCCGCAGGAGGTCGGCGTCGTAGCGGAGATACTCCGGCGCGCGCCCCCCGCTCAGAAACAGCCCGATATATTCCTCCGGGTTCACGTCCCGAAAAGCAATGTCCGAAGCCCAGTGATAGCTGGGCGATTCCTTGGTGACGTCCCAACCCGGCGGGATCTCGTGCATCACCAGGTGGTAGACGCGTTTCTCCGGGGCCGCGACGACCGCCTGCCAGTCTTCCTCCATCACCCGCCAGATCGGGTAAACGGTGTCGAGGGCTTCGGCGGCGTCGCCGATGACGATGAGAACTTTGTTGGGCATGACGAAAGAGTCCTGCCCGAAAGTGTACCCTGTCCCGCGGGACTCCCTCGCGCCTTTGCCGGCGCTACTTGCCGCCGCCGACCGGAATTTCCACCGGGCCGCCCTCGAGTCCGGTGATGCGAATGGTTTTGGGACCAGGCGGGTCGGGCGGACGCGCGGCCACCGGCCCCGAGGCCGGCGCCGAACCGCCCGCGCGCAGGCGCTCGGCGGTCAGGCGATCCAGTTCGCTTTTCGACATGGCGAACGCGAGACTGACGTAAGAGCCCTGGGGCTGAATACGGAGGCGGCGCAACATCTGTTCGGCTTCCGCGTTCTGCCCTTCGCCCTGCGCCGCCAGGGCCAGCATCGCCTGGAGCGCCAGCGCCAGCTTCTGGGCCGCCTCGTGATCGGCGGCGAGCAGGTTGGCGTCCATGCGCAACCCGTCGGAGAACGACATGCCGACATCCACTGACTTGAGGTCTTTCAGCAACTGGTCGGCCGGAGCCGGCGGTCCGGCCGGGGACGGGGGCGGCATTCGCATGTGCATCCAGAAATCGCTGCGCACCGCCAGCTCCGCCGAGCGGGCGAGCAAGGGACTTTGCGCGGCGGACGGCGGCGCGCGGCGCCGGTCGATGGCGGCGATCAGGTCACGGCGTTCGCCGAGCAGCAGCTTTCCGCCATCGATCATGGACCAGCGCAGCGTGGGCGGGTTCGCCCCGCTCATCCGCAGCAATTCAACGTCCTGGTAAACCTCCGTGGCGCCCTTCTTTTCGCCGGCCCAGGCGCGCAGCGCGGCCAGGTTGAAGCGGCCCTTGATGACCACCAGCATGGGCGGGTTCCGCTTGCCCGGTCCCCCCGCGGCCTTATTCATCTGCGGGAGCGCGTCGGCCGATCCCGCCAGCACAATGGCATCCACCTGGTTCCGCAGCACATCTTCAAGCTGGGCCAAGCCGGGAAAAGCGGCGGCTTGCGTGACCAATTGGGATTTAACTTGGTCGAACAGGCCGGATTCGACCAGCTTTCGCCAGTGAATTCCCAGAACCAGAGCGCTGTTGGGCGGCAGCATTTGGGCGGTGCGGCTGTCCAGAATGGGGGCGGAATCCGGCGCGGGCTGGCCGGCCGCCAGCGACGCCGCCAGCAGAACCAGCGGAAAGAGACGAGAGGGCATACGGGCTCCGTGCTTTCAGAGTAGAGCCCCGGATCCGGCCGGGAAATCCTGAAAACCCCTCGAATCGCCAAGGGTTCAACCCGAACCTTGGCCGCCGGGCGTTGTAGAATGCGCTGGATGCCCGCCGGCGGCCCGTTTCTGATCGGCTTGACCCTGGGGGCCATCGCGCTACTGCTGGCGCTGATTCTCGCGGTGCGGCTCCACGCCTTCCTGGCGCTGATGATCGTCAGCGCCCTGCTGGGTCTGGGCGCGGGAATGGACCCGGGCCAAGTGCTGAAGTCCATGCAGGCCGGTTTTGGCGAGGCGCTGGGGTTTATCGCCGTCGTGGTCGCGTTGGGGGCCATGATCGGCCGCTATCTGGAACAATCCGGCGGGGGACGGGTGCTGGCCGAGTGGCTGCTGGATCGTTTCGGCCGCGAGCGGGCTTCGTGGGCGGTGCTGACCGCGGCGTTTCTCGTCGGCCTGCCAATCTTTTTTGAGGTCGGCTTTATTATTCTGGTGCCAGTCGTCTGGAGTCTGGCGCGGGAGTCGAAGCGGTCACTGCTCTTCTATGGCATGCCGCTGACGGCGGCCCTGACGTTCACCCACGCGCTGGTGCCGCCGCATCCCGCGCCCGCCGCGGCCGCTTCTCTGCTCGGTGCGGACTTGGGACTAACCATTCTTTACGGAGTGGTTCTGTCTTTGCCCATGGCCATCCTGGGGGGCATCGGCTACGGCCACTGGATTGCGAAACGAATCCACGTTCCGGTGCCCAAAATGGCGGGGGACGCCACTGCGGCCGAGGACGGCGCGGCGCCGCCCGCCGTCGGCATGGTCATCCTGGTCCTCCTGCTGCCGGTGTTGTTTATCTTCGCGGCGACGGCCGCCGGAATGCTGGAGTTGCCCGGACACGGGCCGCTGGGTTTCGCAGGACACCCATTTACCGCGCTGTTGCTCACCACGCTGGTGGCGATGTACTGGTTCGGCGCGCGGCGCGGACTCAGCCGCGATCAGCTTGGGCGCCTGGCCACGGACTCGCTGGCGCCCATGGGCACGCTGCTGGCCATCATCGGCGGCGGCGGAGCGTTCAAGCAGGTGATTGTCGATTCGGGCGTGGGACCGTACGCCGGCCACCTCTTGGCGGCCTCGGCGATCTCCCCGCTGCTCGTCGCCTACCTGATCGCCGCCGCCCTGCGGATCGCGCAAGGCTCCGCTACGGTCGCCATCATTACCGCCGCCGGCATTGTGGCGCCTCTCGTCAAGGAGATCCCGGGCTATACGCCCGAAATGATCACCATGGCGCTCAGTTGCGGCGGCACCATCCTGTCGCACGTCAACGATGCCGGCTTCTGGGTAGTCAGCGAATACTTGGGCATGACCGTGCCGCAGACGCTCCGCAGTTGGACCGTGATGAAGATTATCGGCTCGGTGTTCGGGTTCCTCCTGCTGCTGGCCGCGCAGGCGGTGTTCTTCGGCGGGGTATGACGCAGGCTTGGACGAGTCCTCGCCGTCCACCGCTTCCGTCACCGTTTCAGCCGGCGGGCGCGTTCGTAATCTTCGGCGAGGCGGCGGGCGATTTTGTCGGCCACATCGGCGCCCGCGCCGCGGAACTTGGCGCCCTTGCTTTCCTGGGTGGTCGCCCAGATCACGTCGCCGTCGCGGTTGACCAGGCGGACGGCGGCCATGGCTTCGTGGCGGCGCTCGGTGACCTCCAGCGACTCGCGCTCGCCGACGCCCGCCGCCGCGCCGAGGCCGGAGGCGCGGACGCCGGTGGTGCGCCGGCCGACGTTGAACGATGCCCGGGCGTCGATGCCGTCGCTCGACTGGTGGTGTTCGTTGTAGATCAGGTCCTCGGCCGCGCCGCGCAGGATCGCGTCGGCGCGGTCGGGGTTCTCCGTGATGACGAACAGGCGCGACTCGCGCAGGCTGGCCATCAGCAGGTCGCGCATCTGGTCGGCGGTCGCCCCGCCGGTGAGTTTGTCCACGTAGATCCGGCGCACGCCCAACAGTTGGACCAGCCCTTCAAACTCGACCTCGCGCTGCTGGACGAGGCGCTGCGCCTCCAGGCTGAGCGGCGCCGGCGCACCCGCGGCCGGGGCGGCGGGGACCGCGCGGACGCTCTCGGCCGCGCCCGCCGCGCCTACGCACCAGCACAGACACCAGAGCGCCCGCATTGCCTTACCCCTTGCCACCTTTCCGCGCCTCCTGATCCTGGTATTCCACCCGCCGGCCGGTCCGCGCCTCCAGGCCCACCAGAATCGGACGGATGTGGTTTTTGTCGACCTCGAATACCATGGCCTGATTGCGCCCGTCCTCGTCGGCGTAGCCGACGGAAAGATAGTGCCGGCGCTTCTTCGAGAGCAACAGTATCGGCGAAACCAGCACCGCGCTGACGTAGCGCCGGCTGACCTGCTGGCCGTATTCGAGCGTATGAATGCGCGAGTAAGGAATCCGGATCGCCCCGGTTTTGATCCGGAAGGAGAACTCCTCCGGATCGGTGATGGAAAGTTCGCCTTCCGTTTTGCTGGGAAGGCCGGCAACCGTGCCGCCGACGTATTCGGCACGGCCGCCTGTATCTCCCGCCAGGAGCCGAGGCGGGAGGAGCGCCAGGCTCGCTGCCGCGAGCCCCACCCACGCGAGCGTTCGCATGCCAGCTCCCTTCTTCGGCGCTCTCATTACAGCATGGAACAGAGTAAACTGGCCATGCAGCGGGTGTACCAAGATGAAACAAGCTCTCTTTCTGTTTTTTCTGCCAGCGGCGCTGGCGGCGCTGCCGCATCACGAGCAAATCGCGCCCGGCGTTTGGGCGGCGGGGTTCGCCGACAAGTACGGTTCGGCCACCTGTGGCTGGGTGGTCCGCGGCGGCGAAACGCTGCTCATCGATCTGCCGCGCGGCGTCGAGGTGAACCAGTTCCTGAACGAGGTGGCGGCGCTCACGGGCCGGCCGGTCCGCAGCTTCGCGCTGACGGCGCGCGCCGGCCAGGACGAAGCGCTGATCGCCGCGCTTGCACAGGCCGGCGTCAAGCTGGTGACGGCGGGCGAAGGCATCCCGCTCGAGCGGGCGTTCGGCGGCGCGGCGCGCGCGCTCTATTTCGCGGATAAGCAAGTTCTGTTCGCCGGCCCGGCGGTGGTCCACGGCCCGCGCGCCGCGCTGCCGGGGACGGATACCGCGGCGTGGCTGGACGCCTTGGCCGTGCTCAAGACCAGGCGCCCGGCGCGCGTCGTGCCCGGGCGCGGTTCGTGGGGCGGGCCGGAACTGCTCGACCGGCAGCAGCGGTTCCTTGCCGAACTCCGCCGCCAGGTGGCGTATGGCATTTCGCTCGGCCGCGCTTTCGACAAGATCGCCGCCGCGGTGCTGCTACCCGCGTCCTATTACACCTGGATGCCGTACGACAACCCCCAACCCGAAGACATCCGGCACGTGTATGAAGAACTGACCGCGCCGCGCGCGCCGTATTACGGCAAGCCCCCGCGGCGTTCCCAACGGAATCCGCACGCCCTGGTTTTGATCGCCGACCGCTACCACGAACCCGAGCATATCGAAGCCGGGCTGCGGCCCGTTTTCGCCGCCACCAAGGTCACCCCGCATTTCCTGGTCGACTACCGCGCGCTGAACGCCGAAAACCTGGCGCACGTCGACCTTCTGGTGATCCTCCGCGACGGCATGGTGTGGCCGGACAATTTCGAGAAGCCGGCCATCTGGATGACGCCCGCGCAGGAAAAGGCCGTGGTGGACTTCGTCGAAGCGGGCGGCGGGTTCCTGAACCTGCACAACTCGATGGGCGTCTACCCGGAGAACGGGCCGTACTTGAACCTGGTAGGCGGGCGGTACATCGGCCATGGACCGCTCGAACGTTTCCTGGTGGAGGTAGCCGACCCGCATCATCCCATTACGCGGGGCGTCGCGCCGTTTTTCGCGGCTGACGAGCAGCACACGCCGCCCTATGATGAAAAGCGGGTGCGCCTGTTGCTGCGGAACCGGTCCGATGACGGAAAAACCGCCGCGGCGGGCTGGTGCCACGAGCCCGGCCAAGGCCGCCTGGTGCATCTGGCCAGCGGGCACACGCGCGAGGCGCTGGAGCATCCCATGTTCCAGTTGCTGATGCGCAACGCGGTCAACTGGCTGTTGCGGCGCTGAGGCGGCGCACGCGGAAAGGGACGAACGGAATCATGTCATACGATTTGCACGGGAGCGTCGCCCTGGTCACGGGCGCTTCGCGCGGGTTGGGCGCGGCCATCGCGCGGAAACTGGGCGCCTGCGGCGCCAAGGTGGCGGTCAACTACCACGCCAGTCACGACCTGGCGCACGCGGTGTGCGGCGCCATCCGCGCCGCCGGCGGCACGGCGGAAGTGTTTCACGCCGACGTCACCGATGAAGAAGCCGTGCGGCGGCTGGTGCGGGAGGTGCGCGAAAAGCTGGGCCCCATCGAAATCCTGGTCTGCAACGCGACGGGGCCGCAGCCGTTCCTGCCCATCGAGGAGCAGAGTTGGAAGCACTGTCTGGACCAGTTGCGGTTTTTCGTCAAGTCGCCGCTCATCCTGCTCCAGGAAGTGCTGCCGGACATGAAGGATAAGCGTTACGGGCGCGTCATCCAGATCGGCAGCGAAGTGGTGGAGCTGGGGCGGATCGAGTTCGCGCACTACGTGGGAGCGAAAGCGGCGCAACTGGGCATGACGCGTTCCTGGGCCAACGAACTGGGGCCCTACGGCATTACGGTGAACCTGGTGGCGCCGGGCTGGATTCCGGTGGAACGGCACGCGGACGTGCCCCGGCGCGATCTCGAACACTACCGGGCGCACGTGCCGCTGCGGCGGCAGGGCGTGCCCGAGGACGTCGCCGAAGCGGTCGCGTTCCTGGCCAGCGACGCGGCCAACTTCATCACCGGCCAGAAACTGTCGGTGAACGGCGGGAACACGCTGGCGTAACATTTCCGGCTGACGGCGTCCTGATTCCGGGAGCCGCAGGACGGAGCGGCCGTAGGGGCGGTTCGCCCGGAACTATAGCCTGGGAGGAGAATGAGGGAATGTACACGGGCTTCCACGTTCGCAACTTCCGGTGTTTTCAGAAGCTTTACGTTGGTGGACTGAAACGGGTAAACCTGATTGCGGGCGAGAACAACGTCGGTAAGAGCGCTCTGCTGGAAGCGCTTTTCCTCCACATGGGCGGTTCCAACCCCCACCTGGTAGTCACGATCGACACCCTGCGGGGAATTACTGCGTATCGTGTGAAGTCCGGAAACGTGGTAGAAGAGCCCCCGTGGCGTTCACTCTTCCAGGAATTCAACGAGGAGAAGGAAATCGAACTGACCGGCGAGGGCTGCGCGCGAGCCGCTCGCACGCTGCTGATCCGGACCAGGGAGTACGCGGGCAGCGCCATGCCCGCCCGGAACGGCGGCGCCGCACTGCGGGTGGCGGAGGCGCGTTCTTCGCAGGAGACGCCCAGGGCGCTCGAGTTGACAGACGTGTCCCGCGGCAAACCAACACGCTTGTACGTCGAAGAGGACGTGTTTCGCACGGAGCCGGCCAGCCTCCCACCGCCCCCGTTCCCTGGATACCTGCTCTCGGCGCGGGGAGTCACCGGGTTCAAGGAAGACTCCGAGCTGTACGGCAGGCTTGATCTGAGAAACGAGCAGGTTGAGTTGATCCAGATCTTGCGGTTGCTTGAGCCGCGCCTCAGGAGGCTGTCGACCATCGTGGCGGGCGGAGAACCGATGCTGCACGCGGACATCGGGTGGCAGAGACTGACGCCCATCGCTTACCTGGGCGATGGAGTGGTGCGCCTGGCGCGCCTGGCGCTGCGAATGCTGGAGGCGCGCGGCGGGATCCTGCTGGTCGATGAGATCGAAAACGGTCTTCATCATTCCGTTCTCCACAAGGTTTGGAAGGCTCTCGGGGAAACCGCCCGGCGCGCCGAAGTGCAGCTTTTCGCCACCACACATAGCTGGGAGTGCGCCGAAGCGGCGCACTTGGCCTTCAGCGAGGACCCGGAATACGACTTCTCCCTACAGCGGCTGGAGCGCGCGCCGGACGGAGGGATTCGCGCCGTCGCTTACGACCGCGAGGCGCTGGAAGGGGCAATCGAGGCAGGACTTGAGGTTCGGTAGCGATGCCTCTTGAAATCAAGGCCAAGCGCATTCTGGTGGTGGAAGGCAAGGATGACGAGCGCTGGTTCGAGGCATTTCTGAAGCACTTGAGGCTCAACGGGGTCCAGATTCTTACCATGGAAGGCAAGAACAATCTCCGGGCATTCCTCAAAGGGTTGGTGAAAGCTCGCGGGTTCTCGCGAGTGACCTCGCTTGGGGTCGTCCGCGATGCGGATCGCGACAGGCAGTCGGCGTTTCAATCGGTTCGCGATGCGCTGGTTGCCGCTGACTTGCCGGCGCCAGACGCCGAAGGCGCTCGCGCTCCGGGCCCCCCGGGGATCACCGTCAAGATTCTGCCGGCTGGGCAAAGCGGCAAGCTCGAGGATTTATGTCTGGAATCCGTCGCGAATGATCCTGCCATGCAGTGTATCGAAGCCTACTTCGCTTGTCTGAAGGATCGGGGTTTCCGGCCCAGAGATTTGGCGAAGGCGCAGGTACAGGCGTTCCTGGCTTCTCGCGCGGAGCCGGGCAAACGCCTCGGTGAAGCGGCGGCGGCGGGTTACTGGCCGTGGGAGTCGCCGCGATTCGAAGACCTTCGGCGGTTCCTCGCTGAGTTTGCGGGCGGCTGAAGCCGCTAAACCGGGGTTTGGCCCGCACTCCCCCGGAAGCGCTTCAGGCAATCCAGCACAAACGCATCCCGCCGCGCGCGAACCTCGTCGGCGCTTTTCTCCGACCAGTCGTAGAACCCGCGGCCGGTCTTGACGCCCAAGTCGCCGCGCGCGACCAGGTCGTTCATCAGTTGGGGCGCGTGCGGCGCGTTGAAGAGATCCTGCGCCACATAGTTCACGATCGCGGACCCCATATCCAGGCCCACCATGTCCTGGTGCTCGAGAATCCCGTATACCGGCAGGCGGAGGCCAAAGCCGCATTTGGCCGCGGTATCGACGTCTTCCGCGCTGGCGATGCCGTCGGCGACAATGTGCACCGCTTCCCGGACCAGCGCCATCTGCATCCGGTTGCCCAATTGGCCGGGGGTGTCCTTGCGGACTACCACCGGCATCTTGCCGCAGCGCCGCAACAGCGCGCGCAGATCCTCGACGGCCGCCGGGTCGGTGCGCTCCCCGCGCACCAGTTCCACCAGCGGCATCAGGTGGGGCGGATTCCAGAAGTGGGTGGTCAGCACGCGTTCGGGGCGGCGGCAGCGGGCGGCGATGGCGGTGATGCTCAAGCCGGAGGTGTTGCTGGCCAGCAGCGCCGCCGGCCGCGCCAGGGAATCGAGGCGGGCAAACAGATCCTGCTTGAATTCCATGTTCTCCGGCGCGGATTCGATCACCAGATCGGCCGCCTCCACGCTCCCGGCGAAGGAGGTGGTGGCGGTCAACGCTTGGCGCGCACGGGCGGCGGCGGCCGGGTCCGCCAACCCGTGCGCGGCCAAAAGGTCGAGTTGGGCCTGCGCCTTCGCCAGGCCGGCGGCGGCGTTGGCCTCCGACCGGCTGACGATGGCGGTGCGCAGGCCGCCCAGCGCCAGGGTGAGCGCAATGCCGGGGCCCATCATCCCCGTGCCGATGACCGCGGCGGTCTCCAGAGCGTACGTAGACATCGACCGCCATCCTATCAGAGGCGCGCACGCGTACGAGAATAGAGCCATGGACGGGGTGCGGATGGATAAATGGCTCTGGGCGGCGCGCTTGTTCAAGACGCGCGCCCTGGCCGCGCGCGCTTGCGAACTCGGCCGAGTTGAAGCGAACGGACACCCGGCCAAAGCCTCCCGCGAGGTCCATCCCGGCGACCGCTTGCGCGTAAGAACCGAGCGGGGCGATTACGAGGTGGAGGTGGTGATGGTGAGCCGGACGCGCGGGCCGGCGTCCGTGGCGCAGACGCTTTACCGGGAAACTGAGGCCAGCCGCGCGCAGCGGGAAAGAATGGCCGAAGAGCGGAGGTCGGCGCCGTTCTCCGGCGGCGCGCCGGAAATCAAGCCTTCGAAGCGGGAACGGCGCGCGCTCGAGCGACTGCGCGGCCGCGGCTGACCGCGGAACGAGCCGCCCGCCGGACACGGCCTATAATACGAGCGATGACGCGGCGGACCTTTCTGGGCGTTTTGGCGGGGGCGCTGGCCGCGCCCGCGCGCATAACGGTGTTTACAGAGGATGGCAGCTTCCCGCTCGAGCGGAGCGGCGCGCGGTGGGCGGCCCGGGATGTCCTGCTCGAATGGGAGGGAAACTCCCTGGTGCTGGAAGCGCCGCGGCACGCCGTCTTGAAGTTGCGGGTGCGCTGGCCCGGCGGCCTGCCGGAACGGTGGCGCTACCTCGGCGATCACTGGGAACGCAGCTACGGCGACCTGGAATGGCGGGCGATGAACGGGGATCGCCTGATGCCCTGGTATTTTCTGGCCAGCGACGGGAAGGCGGCGCGGGGCTGGGGCGTAAAAACCGGCTGCCGCGCCCTGTGCGGATGGCAGGCCGACCCGGCTGGCGTCTCGCTGTGGGCCGATGTCCGCTGCGGGGGACGGGGCGTGCGCCTGGGCAAACGCAGGCTCGCCGTCGCCGAAGTGGTGACCGCGTCCTCCGAGCGGGGGCAATCGCCCTTCGAGTTCGGCCGCGCCTTTTGCCGCAAACTTGCGCACGCGGCCGTCCTGCCGCCGGCGCCGGTATACGGTTGGAACACGTGGTATTACACCTACGGGCGCGGTTTGACGGCGGAAAGCGTCCTGCGGGACGCGGAAGCCTTGGCCTCGCTCGCGCCGGCCAAGGCGGAGAACCGGCCTTTCCTGATGATCGATGACGGCTGGCAGGAGGCGCCGGGCGCGGGCCCGTGGACGCGGGGGCACGCGGGTTTTCCCGATCTCGCCGCGCTGGCGGCGCGCCTGCGCAGCGGCGGCGTGCGGCCCGGCATTTGGGTCCGGCCGCTCTACACCGCCGAGAAATTGCCCGCGGCATGGCGCCTCGAGGGAAACCGGCTGAACCGGCGGGTGCCCGACGACCGCATGGTGCTGGACCCGAGCGTGCCCGAGGTGCTCGAACATGTCCGCCGGGAGACCCGGCACCTGGCCCGCGCCGGCTACGAAATGATCAAGCACGACTACACGACCTTCGATCTGTTCGGCCGCTGGGGATTCGAAATGACCCAGGATCTGACGAACGCCGGGTGGGCCTTTCGAGACTCGGCGAAGACCACGGCGGAAGTCGTACTGGACCTGTATCGCGCGCTGCGCGAGGCTGCGGGCGGGGCGATGCTGATCGGCTGCAACACCATCGGCCACCTGTGCGCCGGCCTGGCGGAATTGCACCGGATCGGGGACGATAACAGCGGCCAGGAGTGGTCGCGCACGCGCCGCATGGGGGTGAACACGCTGGCGTTCCGCAACGTGCAGCATGGCGCCTTTTTCGCTGCGGACGCCGACTGCGCGCCCATCACGCCGGAAACGCCGTGGGAGATGAACCGGCAATGGCTGGACCTGCTGGCGCGCAGCGGCACACCGCTGTTCGTCTCCGCCCAACCCGGGCAGTTGAGCGCCGAGCAGCGGGAGGCCGTGCGCCGGGCGCTCGCCGAAGGCGCCACACCGCGCCCGCCCGCCGAGGCGCTGGACTGGATGGAAACCCCGATCCCGCGCAAGTGGCGGATCGACGGCAAAGTGACCCACTACGACTGGTGGGCCGCGGAGTAGCCTTCGCGCCGGCGCCCTCACCGTGGCGTCCGGAACGACGTTGTTGGTCGCCGGGCGCGCGGGCGGAGGTGCCGGGAATGCGTAATCGCGCCGTCCGCGCCTTACGCCGGCGGAATAAACGCCGCCTCCAGACGCGGGAATGTGCCGTCGCGAGCCGCCGCCTCCGGTGGGGTAGATTTTCCTAGCTTGCCCGGCGGGACCGCCCCCGCGTCGAGACCAGTCGCGACGCGGCAGGCGCAAGCGCCTCCGCCACGCCCTCCGAGGGTTTGTACCCCTCGATGTGGCGCCGGGCGACGTGGTGAATCGCCCGGACGCCACTCCACCGCGGCGCGGGAAGGCAGAAACTCGAGGAGCGCGTCGCGCCGCGCGGGGACTACGTAGCCGGCTTTCGTTGCGGACTGCCCGGCAACACGGAGCCGGCGGAGGTCGCCGGCGGACGCCTGGTTTCCCTCAAGAAGGCGCCTCTTCCTCCAAGACCAGCCGAACCGGCTCCCGGTACGGCTTGTCGGCCAGCCGTTGCTGGCACGAGACGCAGTACTTGGCCCACGGCACCGCTTGGAGACGCTTTGCCGGAATCGGCTCGCCACACGCGCCGCAGATCCCGAAATCGCCGCTCTCCAGACGGTCCAGCGCTTCCTCCACTTGGCGCAATTGTTCATAGTCCAGGCGGCTCAAGCGCAGGGACACGAATTCCTCGTGCGAGTACTGGGCCTGATCCTCATCTCCGATCCGGTCCAAGCGGGCAAACGTTCCCGCCTTGGCCGCCAGCGCCCGCGCCACTCCTTGCCTCTTTTCCAGCAGGACCTCCCGATACAAGAAAGCTTCGGCAGCGTTGGGCTGCCCGCAGCGTTGATTGGCGATTTGACGTACTCCCATGGTTCTGTATCCTTCACGGTTGCGATGAATGCGCGCCCGCCGCTTCCCCGCCAGCGGCCGGACGCCTGGCTAAGCGCCGCGGCACTGCGGCGCACGGTTTTGTCCAGGCAGATCTCTCCACTCCCTTGGTCGGCGCGGACCGATGCCGCGCAAAACGACGGGGCGCGCCGACCCTAGCCTGCGAGATCTGAAGGAACAGCGGTGTGGTCACCAAAGGGTGACGCAGGTCCGCCCAGCTCCGGGATGCTCTGGTTCCCAAAGATAGGGGCTGGGGTCCCGTGAGCCCGGGACCTCGCATCGGAAAACACGCGCGGGGAATGCCCGGCACGGCTGCCGGGCTGGATTCAGCCGCCTCCCGCGGCGGGGGGCGGTGTTTCCGCCCGCGGGGCTCTCTTCTCTCCCCGCTTGCTTATTCATCGGCGGTGTTCGCTCAAACTTCATAGCGTCTTCGCTAGATTTTTGCCATCCGCCCGGGACAAACCTGTTACCCTAGCGGGCGTGAAGATCGGGATCACCTGCTACCCAACCTACGGAGGCAGCGGCATCGTCGCCACGGAACTGGGCATCGAACTGGCCAACCGCGGCCACGACGTCCACTTCGTCAGCTACGCGAATCCCATCCGGCTCGACACGGGCAACCCGCGGGTGCACTACCACGAAGTGGAAGTGTCGACCTACCCGCTTTTCCAGTACCCACCGTACTGTCTGGCGCTAGCGTCCCGCATGGCGGAGGTGGCCGAACGGTACGATCTGGATCTGCTGCACGTGCACTACGCCATCCCGCATTCCATCTCGGCGCTGCTGGCGCAGCAGATGCTCGCGCCTTCCCGCAAGCTGCCGTTCATTACGACGCTGCATGGCACGGACATCACCCTGGTGGGAACCGACCGCTCCTACTTCCCCATCACCCGCTTCTCCATCGCGGCTTCCAACGCGGTGACTTCCATCAGCGAATACCTCTGCCGGCGCACCCGCGAGGTATTCGGCGTCAACGGCAACATCCGCGTGATTCCCAACTTCGTCAATTGCGACCTGTATCATCCGTCCCTTGAGCTGCGGGAGCGCTCGGTGCTGGCGCCGCCCGCGGAGAGAGTACTGATCCACTTGTCGAACTTCCGGCCCGTGAAGCGGACGCAGGATTGCATCCGCATTCTGGCGGAAGTCCGGCGTCACGTCGCCGCGCACCTGTTGATGGTGGGCGACGGTCCCGACCGCGGGCCGTGCGAGCAACTGGCCGCCAGCCTCGGCGTCGAGCGGCATGTCTCGTTTCTGGGCAAGCAGAACCATGTCGAGCGGCTGCTGCCCCAAGCGGACGTGTTGTTGTTGCCCAGCGAACTGGAAAGCTTCGGTCTCGCCGCGCTGGAGGGCATGGCTTGCGGCGTGCCTCCCATCGCCACCCGCGTCGGCGGGCTTCCCGAACTGGTGACGCACGGCGAGGACGGTTACCTGGAGAGCGTGGCGGACGTGGAGGCGCACGCTGCGCGGGCGGTGGAATTGCTGACCGACGCCAGCCTCTACAGACGGGTTTCCGCCGCGGCGCGGGAAACGGCCCGCCGGCGCTTCTGCACCAACCTCATCATTCCCCAGTATGAAGCGCTGTATGCGGAGGTCTGCGAGCGCTACCCGGGTCCGTAGTGACGCGACACTCCGTTCACGAGCGAGGCCGGATCGGCTCGATGCGGCCAAGGCCCACGAGCAGCGCGATCGCGATCCAGTAGGAAACGCCCGCGAAGGCATACGCCGGCCCGTATCCCTGCAAATCGACCACCCGGCCGATGAGCGGCTGGACGACCGCCCCCAGCAGCGTACCGGCCGCGCCCGTGACGCCGTACAGCATGGCAACATGCCGCGGGGGACTGATTTCGGTGATCACGGTATGAATGTTGGAGGCAAACGAGGTGTGGCCGAACAGCGTCACGCTGATGACGGCCACTGCCACGAGCGGGTGCGGGATCCAGTAGGCCAGCGCCCCCAGGCTGCCCAAGGCCGCGGAGACGAACAGCACGCTCTTGCGGCTGAGATCGAGACTGAAGCCGCGGCGAAGCAGTTCGCTGGAAATCCACGCTCCGCCCACCGCGCCGCAGCCGGCGGCCAGGAAGGGAATCCAGAGCCACTGGCCCACCATCGCGGGCGTGAAGCCGCGGACCTCCTGGAAATAGCCGGGCATCCAAAACAGATAGAAATACCAAGCCGCGTCGGTAGAGGCGCGGCTGAGCAGCGCCATCCAGTATTTGGGATGGAGTAGCGCGTCACGTGCGGAAGCAGCGGAGCTTTCCGGACCTGCTTCCGCCGCGGTCCGGCGGGCGGCCGGCGCCGGATCGGTTTCGCCATACACCGCATGGATGCGCCGATGCAGCCACCACCAACCTGGCAGCAGAAACAGTCCCGCCGCTCCCGTGACCACGAAAGCCATCCGCCAACCCGCGTGAACGCTGATCCAAGCCCCAAGCGGAGGCGTGAGCAGCGTGCCGACGCTGATGCTCGACAGGATCAAGCCCACGGCCTTTGCCCGGTCCCTGGTGGAGAACCACTCCGTCACCCCGCGAATGGCGGTGGGATAGTAGGCGCCCTCGCCAATGCCCAACAGCGCGCGGAACACGCTGAGCGACAGTAGTCCGTGAGAGAAGGCATGCAGCATGTTCGCCACCGACCATAAGCCGACTGTCGCGCTAAAGGCGCGGCGGCTGCCGAAGCGGTCGGCCAAGCGCCCGCCCCACACGTAGCAGACGGCGTACGTGATCAGGAAGGCGTTCACCGCCAGGCCGTAGTCGGTGTTGGTGAGGCCGAGATCGCGGCGCACCTGGGGCATCACCACGCCCAGCACCGCGCGGTCGATGTAATTCAACATCGACGCGCCGAACAGCAATGCCAGAATGCGCCACGCGAAGCGCTCCGCCACGCCGTCTGCGGCTTCGCCGCGCGGGGCAGGTCCTTCCGCTATCCCCACCAGGTTTCGCCCGGCGCCAGATGCGCCTTCACCACGTCGGGATTGAGGTCGGCGCCCAGGCCGGGCTTGTCGGTGATGCGGATGAATCCCTCGCGAATGTAAGGGCCGTCGAGCAGCAGCACCTGATCCATCCAGTCGCCCTTGCCCGTGACGGTCTCGCAAGCCAGAAAGTCGCGGATCGATCCCGCCCACTGGCAGGTGGCCCACGTGTTCAGTTGGCTCCCCGTGTTGTGCGTCGCCATCGGCAAGCCCCAGGAGTCGGCCAAATCCGCGATCCGCTTGGTCTCCAGAAATCCCCCTGAATTCCGCAGATCGGGGTGCAAAATGTCACAGCCGCTGTTGATGATGAAATCCTTAAACCCCTGCCGGCGGGCCAGGTTCTCCCCGGTGCAGATGGGCACGGGGGAACTGGCGGTCAGCCGTTTCCAGGATTCGCTGTATTCCACCGTCAAGGGATCCTCGAGCCACAGCGGCCGTATGGGGGCGACGGCTTCGGCGATCTGAATCGCCGTCCGCACGTCGTATTCCCAATGACAGTGCACCATCAGATCGTGCTCAAAACCGATCGCCTCGCGGCAGTTCTCGAAGCCTTTGGCGATTTGCAGCAGTTCCCGGGTGGTCAGGACGCGGTTGCCGCGGTCGCGCGCTTTGTCCTGGGCCGGGTCGGTGCGAGGAAAGCCAAACTTGTGCGCGGTGAAGCCGGCGGGATTCTCCTTGCAGCGCGCCGCCCAGTCGCGGCACGCCGCCTTGTCCAGCATGTCGCGGGGCGCGGCGTGATCGTAAACACGGACCTTGTCGCGGAAGCGCCCGCCCAACAGGGTCGTGGTGGGCACGCCCAGCAGCTTGCCCGCCAGGTCCCACAACGCCATTTCGATGCCGCTGGCCGCACGAATCAGCATGTGCGCGGAGCCGTCGGTGCGGCTGCCCGCCAGGTTCGGCCCCGCGGCCCCCAGCATCGTGTACAGGTAGTCGATTTCCAGGGGGTTCTTTCCGATCAACCAGGGCTTGAGCGACAGCACTTGCTCCTTGACGCCGACGCCGGGACTGCCGTACGCCTCGCCGATGCCATACACCCCGTTGTCGGCGGTGATCTTGATCAGCGTGTACGTCCGCGCGCCTTGCAGGATCATCACCTGCACATCCCGGATGGTGACGGAAACCGCGGCCGCGGCCGCCAGGGCGTGGTAGCGGGCCCAAAAGGGCGCGGCGGCGGCGCCGGCCAGAAACTCGCGGCGGGAGATCCTCATATCGAGGGGATTCTATCGCAGGCGAGCCGTGAACTCACGGCCGGCTCAATGGACCGCTGCCGCGATAATGATGCTGATCCCGAGCGAAAGCGCGCCGAGCAGAATGGCAAGGGCGGCGTTCTTGTTCTGTACGATCTCCGTCCAGAGATCGTACGGCGTCAGGCGGTCGATGAAGACGAACGCCGCCAGGAACAGGAGCACGCCCACAAACGCGTACACCAACGCGTTGAATAGCGCCGCGAAAGAGAAATCCATACGGATACGTTGCCTCCGGCGCAGGAGCCGACGGTGACTCGGCCGACGCCGCGAACCTATTTTTGCACGATGTACCTGGATCCGGCTCACCAGGCTCGCCGTTTCCTGGCGGCCCGGGCGCCAATGGCGCACCTGTTAAGTGGCGCACGCTTCAGCGTGCACGCGGACTTTAGTCCCGTTCTCCCCCGGCCACGGCGGGAACACCCGGGGAGCTAAAGCTCCCCTGCACGCTGAAGCGTGCGCCACCTGTTTGCGTGCATGGGGACTTCAGTCCCGTTCTCCCCCGGCCACGGCGGGAACACCCGGGGGAGCTAAAGCTCCCCTGCACGCTGAAGCGTGCGCCACCTGTTTGCGTGCACGCGGACTTCAGTTCCCCGCCGCGGGCGGCAGCCTGCGGCGCCCTTCAGGCTCCGTGCGGTTACAGGTGTGGTTGGGCCGCCACGGAAGCAACTGGTGCCCCCGGGAAAAGTACCGCCACACGTTCGGGCAGGCGTTTTGGCCCTGCGTTTGCTTCCCGAGGGTGCGTGCCCGATTCCCATGCGCCTTGCCGGCCGGCAGTGAGGACCGGCAACGCACCGCTTGTAAGCCGAGACCGTCTCATGCAAATGGCTCTCCTGTCCGGACGTCCCCGCGTGGTTTTCTTTGCGCTTTCCTCGTTCTTTTCTGCCGGAATTCTGCCGGCGCAGCGAGTTTCCTTTGGCTTTCTGGGAGGAACCAACCTCACGCGGGATTTTTCCGCGGTGAGCACGGTCTACCAGGATGACTTCTACCCGCAAGGCCTCACGACGTTCCGCTTGCGGTCAGGAAGCCGCGGCTTGCTGGCCGGAGCCGCATGCGCTATTGAACTCTCCGATGCCTTCGCCTTCGAACTGAATGCCCTGCACCGCAATCTTTCCCTCCAGCGCGAGTTCCTGTTGCCGACGGGGGAGCGCTTGGACGCGGGCCGGAGTTCCATCGGGACTTGGGAGTGGCCTTTACTCTTGCGGTACCGTCTGCCGGGGCAAGCCGTTCGCCCTTTTGTGGAAGCGGGCCCATCGTTCCGGACCCGGAAAAACCCGCCTCCGAGTGAACCATCCCAAGTCGGCTTTACGGCCGGGCTCGGGGCGGAGTTCCGCAAGGGGCCGCTCCGCCTTACGCCCAGAATCCGCTATACCCGCTGGGCGGCGGACGGGGGTTCCCGGTATCTGCTCACCAAGTCCGACCAGGTGGAAGTGCTGGCTGGCATCGGCTACGCTACTTCGCCTTCGTCCCGGAAGATGCGGGACCGCAGGGTCCGCCTCGGGCTCGTCGCGGGCCTTCCGCTCACCAGGGCGCTGGACGCCGGACCGCGTGTGCTGCCCCTGGTTTCCGAGAAACAAGGCTACACGGCGGGGCTCTCTCTGGGATGGGAACTCAGCCGCAGGCTGATGGTGGAAGCCCAGGGATTGTATCGGCCCTCCCGGGCCCGCTTCGTCTTTTATCACCTTGACGGCAGGCCGGTGGTCGGAGACAACTTCACCGTGCTGACCTGGCAGTTTCCCGTGCTCGTCAAATGGACGCCGGCCAAGGCGGCCAGGATCCAGCCGGTGCTGGAGACTGGCCCCTCGTTCCGCCTCTCGGGCAACCGCAACGGCTACCATCCGTCATGGGTGGGTTGGACCGCCGGGATCGGAGCCGGCATGCGCGCGGGCGAATCGAGGTTCGGTCCGGCGCTGCGCTACACGCGCTGGGCGCGCGATCAGCAGCGATGGTGGCGTTTCCAGCCGGACCAGGTGGAACTGCTGTTTCAGCTTTCGTTTTGAAGTTCTGTTCGCCCGGCCGGCGGCGCCTTCCTGCCTTTGGTGCGGGGCGCTCGCCCTCCCTCCCTGATACAATCACGGTTTATGTTCCTTGGCATTGAGCACACCGCCATCGCGTCGCCCGATCCGCAAAAACTCGCGCAGTGGTATGTCGACCACCTCGAGTTTGTGATCAACTACACCTACCAGGGCAACTACTTCGTCAAAGCGCGCAACGGCACGATGCTGGAAATCATCCCCTCGGTGGGCGAGCGCGGTTCCAACCAGCCGAAGGATCCGGGCCTCCGCCACCTGGCTATCGTTCCCGAGGACTTCGACGCCGCCTACGCGCATCTCAAGGCGAAGGGAGTCCACTTTCTTGGGGAGCCGTTTGTGATCGAGGGCAACCGGCTGGTGTTCTTCGCCGACGGCGACGGAAACATCTGCCACCTGATTCATCGCGAAACACCGCTTCCGTAGTCCGGACTCGATGTGTTCAGCCGTGTCTTCAAGGCGTTCGCGTATCCCGACTTCCGTCTACTGTGGACGGGCGCTTGCGTATCCAGCGTCGGCACCTGGATGCAAAAGGTGGCCCAGAGCTGGCTCATCTTCGAGATTTCCCAGTCGCCGTTTCTGCTCGGCGTGGACGCTTTCCTGGGCGAGATCCCCATCTTCCTGTTTTCGTTGATCGGCGGCGTGGTGGCCGACCGCATGGACCGGCGCCGCCTGCTGATCGTCTCGCAGATTATCCAGTTAAGTTGCGCGTTCCTGCTGGCGGCGCTGATCGGCTTTGGCGTGGTGCGCATCTGGCATATCCTCACGCTGTCCTTCGTCGTCGGCACGGCGCAGGCGTTCGGCGGCCCGGCGTATCAGGCGCTGATTCCCACGCTGGTGCGGCCCCCCGATCTGCCGAACGCCATCGCCCTGAACTCGATTCAGTTCAACCTCGCGCGCGTCGTCGGACCGGCCCTCGGTGGCATTGTCTTCACGAAGTTCGGCTATGTGTGGTGCTTCTCCCTCAACGGGCTTTCCTACGTCGCCGTCATCATCACGCTGCTGCTGCTCACCACCAAGTTCATCCCGAAGGCGACCGGCTCCATGCTGGACAGCATGAAGGAAGGGATTCAGTTCATCCGCAGCCACGGCTCCATGGAAGCCCTCATCGCTCTGGCGTTTCTGATGACCTTTCTCGGCATCCCGCTGTTGACCTTCCTGCCGGTGATCGCCAAGGAGGTTTTCCATCAGGGGCCGGAGGTGTTCACCCAATTGCTGTCCACGTCGGGCGCGGGAGCGGTATTCGGCGCGCTGGTGGTCGCCTGGCTCGGGAACGTCCGGAATAAGGGAAGAGTGGCGCTGTCGGTGTTGATGTTCCTTGGGCTCGGCATGACGGCGTTTGCGCTTTCCAAGTCGCTGTTGCTCAGTTTCGCGCTGATGTTCCTTACCGGGGCGGCGCTGATTGCCGTATTCGCCATGATCAGTTCGCTCGTCCAACTGATTACGGGCGATGAGATGCGGGGGCGGGTGATGAGCGTTTATAACGTCGCGTTCCGCGGAGGGATGCCGCTGGGCAACCTGGTGTCGGGTTACTTCGTTCCCATTCTGACGGCGCCCGTCGTGCTGGCCGTCAACGGCGTGCTGTTGTTCGCGCTGGGCCTGTACTTCTTTACCATGCAGCGGAAGGTGCGCGATCTATGAAGCCCGGGTGGCCATCGTTCGCGCTGGCGCTGGCCACCGCGGTGTGGGCGGGCCCGCTCGAAGAGGCCCGGAACCGGCAGGACCTGGCCTCACTCGAGCGGATGGCGCAGCAGCGCGCTGCCGCGGCCAAGGATGCCGCCTCGCAACATGCGGCCGCCGAGGCGTACGCGTTTGCCGCCGAGGTCGCCCTCGAATTGCGGGACAAACAAAAGGCCCGGGCGCTCGCCGAAGCCGGGATCCGGTTCGCGGAGCAGGCCGTGGCCGCCAAACCCGACTCCGCCCGCTACCAGCGCGTGCTGGGCGCTCTGTGCGGACAGGTGATTCCCGCGAACGTGCTCGCCGGCCTGCGCTACGGCCAACGCGCCCGCGAGGCGCTCGACCGGGCGGTCCAACTGGAGCCCGGCAATCCCCAGGTGCTGATTAGCCGCGGGGTGGGCTTCTACTATCTGCCCGAGTCGCTGGGCGGCGGCCCGGCGCTGGCGCTCGAGCAGTTTGAAAAGGCGGCCCAGCGGGACCCCAAATCCGACGAGGCATTCCTGTGGATGGGGCTGGCGCTCCGCAAACTCAACCGCCACGCCGAAGCCCGCCGCGCCTTCGAACGCTCGCTGGAACTCAATCCGGCGCGCCTGTGGACCCGGCAACAACTCGACAAGACGCCGGCGCAATGACATGCTGATCCGTCCCGCCCCCGCCGCCGCCCTCCTGTTGACCGCCGCGCTGACGTTTTCCTTCCCGGGGCACACCTGGCTCCAGTCCGACACACAGGTGTACGGTCCGATTCTGGACCACCAATACGATCCGTCGTTGTTCACGCGCGAGCTGATCGTGCAGCATCCGCACGTCTCCTACACCTTGTACGACGAGGCCGTGCTCGCGTTGCGGAAGGCCACGGGCTTAGGCATGTTCGCCGTATTGAAGGGGCAGCAGGCGGTGTGGCGGTTCGGCCAAGTGACAGGGTTCTATCTGCTGGCGGCGGCGGCCGGCCTGAGCGCGCCGGCGGCCGTGCTGGCGGCGGCAGCGTTGTCTCTCGGCGCGACGATTCTCGGGCCGTCCGTGCTCACCATCGAATACGAACCGGTGCCGCGCGGCTTCGCGGTTGCGTTGCTGACCTTGGGGATGGGGTTGGCCGTGCATTCCCGGTTCTGGCTGGCGGGCCTGGCGCTGGCCGGTTCGCTGTGTTATCACCCGCCGACGGTGGCGCCGGTGGCGGTGGTCCTCGCGGCAGCCGCCATCCGGCGCCGGCCGGGCGGCCTTTGGCGCACCCTGGCGGCCGTGGGCGCCGCGGCCGGCGTGCTGATCGTCGCCGCGCGCATCCAAGCCACCGAGCCGCAGCTCCTCTTTGGCCGCCTGACGCCGGAGCTGGAACAACTCCAGCGCATGCGCGCCTCCTACAACTGGATCTCCGCCTGGTGGCTGACCTGGGGAAACAAGTGGCTGGCCCACTATCTGCTGATGTATGCGCTTGGCCTGGCCGCGGCGTGGCGGATCTGGGGAGCGCTGCCCGCCATCTGGCGATGGTTCGCCATCGGGCTGCCACTCTACGGCATGCTCTCGATGCCGGCGTCTTACCTGCTGCTGGAGCAAGGCAAATGGGCGCTGATGCCGCAGTTTCAGCCCATGCGCGCGGTGCTGTTTGTCACCATGATTGGGGTTTTGTTATGCGTGCTGGCCGCCGCGCATGCGGCAAGCCGCCGCCGCTGGGCGGAAGCGCTCCTGTGGGCGGTCCCGGTCTATTGGATCCCGGCCAACATGTGGTTGTGGGACTGGCCGCGGGCGCCGCGCCTGCTGACGATCGCGCTGCTGGCCGCGCTGACGGCGTTCGCGCTGCTCAGCCAGGACCGGCGCTGGGGCCCGGCCGCGCTCGCCGCCGCCGTGGTGCTGCCTTTCTTCGCGATCCCACACTGGGCCGGCGTCCGCAACTACCCGCTGCTACACACCGCCGAGGTGGCGGAGCTGGCCGCGTGGGCCAAAGCCAGTACGCCCAGGGATGCGCTGTTTGTGTTCCCGCAGGCGCGGCGCTCGCTCGATCCCGGCATCTTTCGCGTCCAGGCGCAGCGCGCCCTGTATGTCGATTGGAAGGGAGGCGGGCAGGTCAACTACTTCGCCGCGCTCGCTTTCGAATGGTGGCGGCGGTGGAAGGAAATCGGCGAGAACCCCAACGCGCCGCTCTCCTGGTATGCCGAGCGCGGCATCGACTACATCGTCGTGCCCCCCGGACGGCGCTATCCGGATGCCGAGGCCCGCTTCGTCAATGCGCGCTACCGCGTCTACGCCACCCGCTGAGGCGGCGGCGCGGTCTGCGGACACGTCCCTCGCCGCCAGGCAAAACCGCTTACTATGGGGAGCAGACTTATGCGCGCGCTTCTGCTACCGCTGATCGCACTCAGTCTGTGCGGCGCCGACTGGCCGCAATTTCGCGGCCCGAACGGATCGGGATTATGCGCCTCCTGCGGGAGGCTGCCCGCCGAATTCGGGCCGGGAAAGAACGTCGTGTGGAAGACGGCGACGCCGCCGGGAAAATCCTCGCCCATTCTGGCGGGAGACCGGATTTTCCTGACCGCCGCCGAGGGCGACGAGTTGATCACGATGTGCCTCCGCCGCGCCACCGGCCAGGTGCAGTGGCGCCGCTCCGTCCGCGCCGCCCGGCGCGACGCCCGGCACGCCCTCAACCACGCCGCGGCGCCCACGGCAGTGACCGATGGGAACCACGTCTTTGTCTTCTTTGCGGATTTCGGCCTGGTCGCCTACGACGCCGACGGCAGGGAGCGGTGGCAGTTGCCGCTCGGGCCTTTCAACAGCCAGCATGGCGTGGTGGCCTCGCCCGTGGTCGCCGAGGGGAAGGTCATCCTCGTCTGCGATCAGGACACCGATGCGTATATCGTCGGGGTGGACGCGAATACCGGCAAGATCGCCTGGAAGACGCCTCGCAACGTGATCAACGGCTACTCGACGCCGGCCGTCTACCGGCCGGAACGCGGCCCGGCGCAAGTGATTGCGCCCGGTTCGTACCAGCTCACCGCGTATTCCGTAGCGGACGGCGAGCCGCTGTGGTTCGTGCGGGGCCTGACCTGCCAGCCCAAGTCCGTGCCGGCCCTCGCGGGAGATGTGGTCTACTTCAACGGCTGGACTTCCGGCGCCGACCCGGGACAACAAGTCGAGCTGCCGCCGTTCGCGGAAGTGGCCGCCGCGGCGGACGCCAATCGGGACGGCAAGCTTTCCCCCCAGGAACTGCCTCAGCCCTGGCAACCTACCGGAACCTGGCGGGCGGTGGATCTGGACCGGGACGGCGTGCTGAACGAGCGGGAATGGAACTTCTTCCGCACCCGCCGCGCCTCGCGCAACGCTTTGTTGGCCGTCAAGCTGGGCGGCAGCGGCGACGTGACCGGCACCCACGTGCTCTGGCGTTTTGAGAAATCGCTGCCGGATGTGCCTTCGCCGCTTGTCTACCAGGATGTGGTGTTTCTTGTGCGCAGCGGCGGCATCGTCACCTCGCTCGACGCCCGCACCGGGCGGGTGCTCAAGCAAGGCCGTTTGACCGGCGCGCTGGAAGACTATTACGCTTCGCCCGTCGGCGCCGACGGCAAAGTTTACCTTGCGAGCGAGCATGGCAAGGTGGTGGTGCTGCGCGCCGCGGGCGATTGGGAGATTCTGGCGGTCAACGATTTCCGCTCCGGCATTTACGCGACTCCGGCCATTGCCGAAGGGCGGATGTACATTCGGACGGAAGATGCGCTGTACGCCATCGGCGCGCGGGAATAGACGCCGCGTGGCGCAAGCCTCCGGCTGGCCCCGCGTTGGAGTAAACGCCGCGCATGCGCATCCGCAGGCTGGCGCCTGCGGTGGGGAACTGAAGTTCCCCTGCACCCTGAAGGGTGCGCCACCGCCCGTGGCGCCGGTCTCCGAACGGCGCGCCGCAGACTACCCCTCGCCCTCCGGCGGGAGCAGCCAGCGCAGCACGCCGCGCGGAGCCGGCGAAGCCGCGTCCAGATCGATCCGCCCGAGCGAGGCTTTCTTGACGTTTACCCGCAGGGTGGGCGCGTCCAGCAGGTACGCGTAGAGACTGCTGAACAGAGGTTCGTGGCCGACCAGCGTCACCTCCGCTTCGTCACGGTGCATGCGCACTTCGTCCCATACCGCTTCCGGCGTGGAATCCGGAGCCAGGGCGCGCGTCTCGAGCAGAGAACCGGGGGATCCCCCGAAACTGGCGGCCACCTCGGCGGTCTGCCGGGCGCGCAGCAAAGGGCTCGAGAGCACGAGTCCCGCGCGGTACCGGTATTTCTCCGCCATTTTCAGCACCTCGCGCAGTTTCTTGACGCCCTTGGGGGTCAATTCGCGATCGGCGTCCTTGCCGCTGGGCGCGGCGTCCTCGGCGATGGCGTGCCGGAGCAGGTACAGGCGCATGGCGCCTTTATTCTAACGCCGGCGTCC
>Ga0272446_1000394_pt1 | contig 69162 bp, 68 predicted proteins | sample YNPCB0061_FD_194587 | JGI IMG/M metagenome (GOLD analysis project Ga0272446, IMG submission 194587) | Hot spring microbial mat communities from Yellowstone National Park, WY, United States - YNP-CB-006-1 | ecosystem: Environmental > Aquatic > Thermal springs > Hot (42-90C) > Sediment | place...
CTGAAGACGGGCTGGACGACGCCGCGCTTGAATTGCACCTGCCCATTTTGCAACGGGCGTTTGGCGTGCGTGCGCCGTTCAAATTACTGCCCTTAGTGATGGGCAGCCAAACGGTCGATTTATGCACAGAAGCCTCGTCGGGCTTATCTGAAATTTTTCACAGCAAAAAAGTTCTGTTGGTTGCGCTCTGCAATTTTTCTATGTCGGGTAAGGCGCAGCTCGATGACTACTTACGCGCGCTGGCGGCACAGGATCATGGCGCACTGCTTCGATATACAGCACTATACGGCTCAACGCTCGGCACAGGGCTGGGAAATGTCGCCGTGATGGCGAAAGTCGCCCATGCGCTTGGCGCCAAAACATTCACCGAGTTTTCGCGCGTAGCCGACGACGACACGGGCAGTCTTTATCTTTCCGCTGCTTTTTCAAAATGACTTTGCTATGCTATGATGTCGCTGCCTGCAAATTTCAGCGTTGAGGATTTCCGCGTTACGCTTGTCGGCGCGGGCGCATTGGGTTCGGCGCTTGCCACGGCGCTGCACGCCAAAGGCTATCGATTTGTCAGCGTTATTAACCGCACGGCAGCCGACGCACAGCAACTTGCGCTTTCTCTTGGCGCGCCGCATTACTCCGACCAGTTGCTCGACGTGCCACATGAGACCAACCTGCTGCTTTTGGCGGTAAACGACAGCGCGATTGAAAGCGTCGCCGAAAAAATTTCCGAGTTGCGCTTGGGCTTCAAGACACTTGTCGCCATTCACTTTTCGGGGGCGCTCTCGACCGACACTCTAAAATCGCTCGGCGCGAAAGGTGCTATCACCATCGCGATGCACCCGTTTCAAACTTTTACGCGGCAAGCCCACACACGCCTCGAAAGACCCGATTTGTTTAAGTGCTACTTTGGGCTTCAAGCGCCAGAGATTGAGGGCATTGAAATTGGCAAAAAAATCGCGCACGATTTGGGCAGCAAAGTCATGGTTGTGCCGAAAGACGCTAAAACGCTTTACCACATCGCAGGCGTGATGACCAGCAATTATCTGGTTACATTGACCAGCCTTGCCGCCGAAGTCTTTGCCGGACTTGGCTTGCAGCCGAAAGAAGCGTTCAAAGTTTTCGAACCCATTATGCTCGGCACGCTTGAAAATATGCGCCACGCCGACGACGCCCGCGAGTCGCTTTCAGGACCGATTGAGCGCGGAGACGCTCACACCATTCGAAAACATCTCAATGAACTTTCTGAACAACTGCCGCATATGGTTCCCGTCTATGTCGCACTTGCGACTGAAACTGTGCGCGTGGCTATTCACAAAGGCTCGATTTCGCAATCCGAAGCCGCCGACATTTTAGATTTGCTCGAAGACTTCGCCCGCCGCGAAACCAATGCCTAAGCACAATTGCTCCAGAATCGGACATTTCCCTGAGTGGTTACGTTGTGCGACGTCGCACAGCCGTTGACGCTCTGCTACACCTTGCTTGTCCGCGCTGCGTAAGATTTCAAGAGAATAAGAATACGCACGCTATCAACACTCAAATTATTGTTGTATGGACAAGGAAATACCGATTCACCCGCTCAAGCAAGCGCGTGAGTTTATGCTACAAGGAAGCTACCAACAAGCTGTCGCCGAATACAAGCGCGTCATTCAAGCTACTGCAATTGATATCTCGATTTACCACGACATTGCTCTTGTTTACCTCAAATATGGATTCAAACATCTCGCACTCGATTACTTTTATCGCTGCGGATTCGCCTGCATTACTTGTCGGCTTCTTAGCAAGGCGCAGGAGATTTTAGAGGAAATGAACGCAATTGACCCCTTGTCGCACTACGCCGAAGCGTTGGAGTCCGAACTCTCGCTCGCGCGCCAATTGTAGTCGACCGTTGCACGCAAAGTGATTGGTTTGTGGATTGCGTCAGTCGCTTTGCGCCCTCGCAATGACACCAGCGGTTTGATGCCACAATCGCTTACTCAACCAACGCCTGTCATTGCGAGCGAAGCGACGCAATCCATAACATTCTTTGTCGTTGCAAAAGTGGATGCTTCACTTCGTTCAGCATTCCCTTCGTGTTATTCCGAGCGCCGTTGTTAGATTTTCTTGATGTAATACGCGATGCTCGATGCCTGCATTGGGTCTTGACCAGCAATAGCGGCAAGTGTGCCATAGAGGGCTGTATTGACCAGCGTTCCCAAGCCGCTCGGTTTTTTCTTGACAGCGGCGATTAGCTGTTCGCTGAGCAGCGCGTTGTAGTAGCTGTCGAGCGGCAAGCCGTGCATATCGACGATTGCTAAGCCGTGCTTTTGCAACAGCGCGGCGAATGTCTTGGGCGTGAAGTGGTAGAGATGTCGCGGCGCTTCGAGCGGCACCCAGTATTTGCCGTAGTGTTTGGCGTCGTAGCTGTCCAAATTCGGCATCGCGACCATGAGCATGCTGTTCGGCTTTAGCAAGTGTCGGAGTTTCTCGAGCGTTTCATTGATGCGATGCACATGCTCGAGCGTATGCCACATAACGATTAAATCTTGTGGCGTGCTAAGCTCAACCGTTAGGAGTTCGCCCCGAAAAACGCGCAAGTTATTCTCTTCACGGGCGAAACGGGCAGCTTTTTCAGCGATTTCGATGCCGGTGAGTTCCAACTCGGCGTCGGTGCGTTTTTTGAGTTCGAGTAGAAAGTCTCCCGTTGCGCAGCCGATTTCAAGCACCTGATACACCCTTTCGCTGTCAAACGTTACACGTTTCAAGACTTCGCGCGCTTTGAAGCCAAGCGAGATGTATTCGCGCACAAATTTATAGACGCGGTCTTGCAGCGTGGGATGTTGTTTCAAGGTGATGAACGGGTCGTAGACGAGCGCGTCGTAGTAAGCGCCGATTTCCGATTGGGTCGGACGCGGGTTGAGTAGCGTTAAGCCGCTTTGCCTTGATTTTACAACTCTCCACAGGTCGCCTTTCTCGACCGCGAATCGGTCAGGAATTTGGCAGAGCGTTTCAAATTCGGTGGCGCCTGAAATCGGACAAGCGATGTATTCCATTAACGCAAGAAAAATTGAACAATGAATTTCACTTCCCGTCTTGCGTGAGTTCAATGAACGCCTCTTCAAGCGTTTGTCGCCGCCCCACAAGGTGCGAGAGATAAACGCCTTTGCCGACGAGAAATCGATTCAATGCCGCAAGGTCTTTATCAGCCAGCTCGACGACGAGCGAGGCGTTCTCGACGGTTACCGAAACAAGTTTATCGTAGTCTTTGACGGCGTTCTGCAAGCGCGTCATATCATCGGCTTCGAGCGCAGCGAAGAAATTATTGCTGACAATTTCGCGAATGCTGCCTTGCTTCAAAATTTTTCCCTTCTTAATGACCGCAACATGCGTGCAAATTTGCTCGACTTCGCTTAGCAAGTGGCTCGATAAAAATACGGTCTTGCCTTCCGCGCCCAGCGCTTTGATGATTTGCCGCACGTCTCTGATGCCTTCGGGGTCGAGTCCATTAGTTGGCTCATCGAGAATAATCAAATCGGGTTCGGCAAGCGAGGCGGCAGCAATTGCTAAACGCTGTTTCATGCCGAGCGAGTAGGTCGAGAACTTGTCTTTTTGTCGCGCCGTCAGGTCGACGAGTTCCAACGCCTTGTCGATGTGTTTGTCGGTCGCGCTTTTAATTTTGGCGACAATGCGCAAATTGTCCCGACCGGAGAGATACGGATAAAAGTTCGGGGTTTCCAATGTTGCGCCCACGCGCTGACGTGCTTTGTCGAGATTATCGGTTTCAAAGAGTTTAATAGCGCCGCTTGTGCGGTTGATAATGCCGAGCATCATGCCGATGGTCGTGGTTTTGCCGCTTCCGTTTGGTCCTAAAAATCCAAACACCTGACCTTTCTCGACGGAGAATGTGGCGTCGTCCACCGCTTTTTTGTTTCCGTAAGATTTTGTGAGGCGTTGCGCTTCAACGATGTTCATTGGGTTGTTTAGCTGTTTGTAAAAAGGCGAAGATACGATAATCGAGTTATTGATTGATGAAGCGGCGCGCGGAAAAAAAACTGCCGAAGAATCCGAGCAGGCACCCCAGCGCGAGCAAGAGTCCATACAGCAGCAGCGTCGGCAGTTCAAGGGCGTCATAAATATCGCCGTAAGAATTGCGTAAGAGCGCCATGAGCGCGAACATCAATGCGGCGGCAATCGCACCGCCTGCTAAGCCCTGCAAGATGCCTTCAATCAGAAACGGCAGTTGGATAAATCCAAACGTCGCGCCGACAAGTTTCATGGTTTTAATAATGTCGCGTTTGGCGTAAATCGCCAAGCGAATGGTGTTCGAGACAAGCGCAATCGACGCCAGCGAAATCATAACGCCGAGTCCCGCCGTAATTGAAAACAGCAACCTCGCGTTGGAATCCAGATTGACGAGAAATTCCTTGTTGTATCGCGCCTCGACGACGCCCTCGTAGTCGGAAATGTCCCTCACGAATTGCTCGAGGCTATCGAGCGTGGCGTAATCGGGCTTTAAACTTGTTTTGATAGATTGCGGCAGCGGATTGGTTCCGAGAATCTCCTCGATTTTTTCGCCGAACTCTTTTTGAAAAATTTTCGCTGCCGCTTCTTTTGAAATGTAGGTCGCGCTTGCCACGCTTGGGTCGTCTTTAATTTTGCGGAGCAAATTTTCGCTCGCCTGCTTCGAGAGGGCATCACTTAAAAAAAATTCCACCTCGACGCGGCTACGGATTCGCTCCAAGACGCGCGCCGCGCTGAGCGATACCGTTATGAAGGCGCCGAGCAGCACCAGCGAGACCGCAATCGTAGCGACCGAAATTGCGCTCGAGAGCTTCGCCCGTTGAAATCCTGAAAAACTTTCTTTAAGGATATATGCGGCGTTCATTGGCGTTATTTTTTCATCAAGTCCCGCGTGGCGATGTCGTCGAAGCCGCTTGGAATCGTCAGGTTCATTGCGCGAAGCGTGAGCGCATTATAGACGCGCTTTCGAATTTTAACTTCTTCGGGCGCGAGATTTTTTTCGCCCTTCAACGCGCGCGCCGCCGCAACACCCGCTTGCCTGCCCCACTCATACAAATCCGCGCCGTAAGCAAGCAAGGCGCCGCGCTTGACCAGACCAATTTCGCTTGTAACAATCGGCACGTTTTTATCGGACAGCGCTTTTTGAATCGTCTCGAAGCTCGAAAAAATAATGTTATCAGGCAAGGCGAAAAACACATCAATTTTCTTTCCGACTAAGGTTTGCGCTGCCTGCTGGGTTTCATTGGACGTATTGACACCGACGGTCTCGAGCTGCAACCCTAATTTGGCACACGTGGATTTTAGCCGCTCCATTGAATTAACCGAGTTTGGCTCGCTTGTGTTGTAAATCGTGCCGACGCGCACAGCATTTGGAAATACCTGCTTGATGAGCGCAACGCTGGTATCGATATACGCCAGCGTTTCATAGACGCCGAAGAGATTAGGCGGCACAGTTCCATTAGTGGTTTCCAACTTTGCAAGGTCGGGGCGCGGCGAGACCATCATACAAACTGGAATCGTCTTGGTTTTTCCGATGGCGGCAATCGTCGCCACTGTCGGATTCGTGGCAATCAGTGCCACTTTTTGCGCAATAAAAAAATCGAGAATGTTGTTGAGCGTCGAGATTTCGCCGTTGGCGTTTTGATAGATGAGCTTGACCGTTTTACCGTCTTCGTAGCCCGCGTCTTTCAGCGCATCGTAAAAACCGCGTTTGGCTTCTTCCAGCGTTTCATCTTGCACATGAAGCACATAGCCGACTTTCGGGAGCGACCCGTCTTCCTTTGCGCCGCCGCAGCCAAATAAACCCGTTAGGAAAGAACACAGAAAAAATATGCGACATGCCATGAGTGAACCTTTCAATTGTGATATCAACGAAGTGTTGAGATTTAGTTTAAAGTGCGTTCAAAAGATTTAAGCGTGTTCGAAAGCAGCATGGCAATCGTCATTGGTCCGACGCCGCCCGGCACGGGCGTTATGGCGGAGGCGATTTTCGAGACGCTTTCAAAATGCACGTCGCCAACAAGCCGCGCCCCCGATTTTGCCGTTTTATCCTCGACTCGGTTAATGCCCACATCCATCACCACTGCGCCCGCCTTGACCATTTCCGCCGTAATGAAATTCGCCTTTCCAATTGCTGCAATTAAAATGTCGGCTTGCCTTGTAAATACAGAAACGTTGGGCGTCGACGAGTGACAAATCGTAACGGTCGAGTTCATAAAATCTAACTTTTGCACCATCAAATTCGCCATCGGCTTGCCGACAATGTTGCTTCGCCCGACAATGACGCAATGCTTCCCCGATGTGGAAATTTTATACCGCTTGAACAGCTCAACCACACCAAACGGCGTGCAACTGATGAAGCACTCGTCCAAGCGACCTATCATCAAGCGACCGACATTTTCGGGGTGAAATCCGTCGACATCTTTTTCAGGTGCAATAGCAAGCGTTACGGCAAAGTCGTCGATGTGCTTCGGCAGCGGCTGCTGAACCAAAATGCCATGCACCGATGTATCACGGTTGAGCGCGTGAATTTTATCAAGCAGTTCGGTTTGCGAAATCGTGTTCGGCAGTTCAATCACGTCCGAGTTCATTCCGATTTCAACGCACGATTTAGCTTTGTTGCGCACATATACCTGCGACGCAGGATTATCGCCGACGATGATGACCGTCAGTCCGGGCGTCTTGCCCGTTTTTGTTTTGTGTGCCTCGACCGTCGCCTTCAATTCGGCTTTAATGTCGTCCGCAATTTTTTTTCCGTCGATGAGAATCATACAGAGTTGAATGATGCACAATGGTTTTTTGGCGCAAGAGTTGCAGCGTTAAGGTGGTTGAGCAAGGCTGTCTTCACGTCGTCAATCGGTTACAAAGTCAATTCTAGAAATTTATAGAGAATCGGTGTTTCAATCAATCTCATCATGCGCTTTTGCTGGCGTTGTCTGCCATATTGCCGCGCTCGTTTGCCCGTCTTGAAACCGCCGATAAAACAAGCAGTCTTGCTTCACAGCGTCGCTGTTTTTTTCAAAAAGAACTCAATGGTTTTTCGCAGTCCTTCGGCGCGACCAACTGTCGGCTGCCATCCCAGAACGCTTTTCGCCCGCGTGATGTCGGGCTGACGCTGCTTTGGGTCGTCGGCAGGCAACGGCTTAAATGTAATCTCTGCCTCGCGCCCCGTAAATTCTTTCATAATTGTTTGCACCTCTTTGGCAAATTCCAAAATGGTGATTTCGCTTGGGTTGCCGATGTTGACGGGTTCGTGAATTTCGGTGTTGAGCAAGCGCCAGATGCCGTCGACCAAATCGGACACGTAACAAAAGCTGCGCGTCTGCGAACCGTCGCCGAAGACCGTCATTGGCTCGCCGCGAATAGCAGAGCCGACAAACGACGGCAGGGCGCGTCCGTCGTCCAAACGCATTCTCGGTCCGTAGGTATTGAAAATGCGGAGAATGCGCGTGTCGAGTCCGTGATGCCGATGATACGCCATCGTCATGGCTTCAGCGAAGCGCTTGGCTTCGTCGTAGCAACCGCGAAAGCCGATGGGATTGACATTGCCCCAGTAGTCTTCCGTTTGTGGATGGACAAGCGGGTCGCCATAGACTTCCGACGTCGAGGCAATCATAAACCGCGCTTTTTTCGCCTTCGCAAATCCCAGCGCCTTGTGCGTGCCGAGCGAGCCAACTTTGAGCGTCTGAATTGGAATTTTCAAATAATCAATCGGGCTGGCGGGCGAGGCAAAGTGCAAGACATTATCCACCCTGCCCTCGACATAAATGTAGTTCGTCACGTCGTGCTGAATGAATTGAAAATTCGGATTGCCGATGAGATGCGCAATGTTATCGGGACTGCCTGTGATGAAGTTATCAATGGCGATGACTCGATGCCCTTCGGCGATAAAGCGGTCGCAAAGATGAGAGCCGAGAAACCCAGCGCCGCCTGTGATAACCGTGATAGGTTGTGATGATGACATGAATCTGGTTTTTGTGCCTGAAAACCTGAAAATTTAGTTAATCAGCCGCTGTTCAAAAATAACCTTTGTTTGTCGGACTTTACAAAGTTACCGCTTTGTGTTAGATTCCATTGTCTTGTTGCGTCAATTATTTTTTTGGTATGAACACTTTTCCGAAACGCCCATCGCTTCTTGTCATCGACAACGTGATGATTAACTCCGATGTCCTAACGGCGATGTTTCGATGCGATGTGTCGGTGTGCAAAGGCGCGTGCTGCGTTGAGGGCGAGCGCGGTGCAATGATTTCAAGCGACGAAGTTGGTGCGATCGAGCAGGCGCTGGACACGGTGAAAAAATATCTGCCCGAAAAAAATTTATCCGTCCTTGACTCGGACGGCATTTACGAAACATATCAAGGCGAGTTGTATTTGAACACCGTTGGCGGTCGGGAGTGTGTCTTTGCCTCGTTTGACGCGCGCGGCGTCGCCCAGTGCAATTTGGAACGCGCCTACTTGAACGGCGAAACAACTTTTCGCAAGCCTGTTTCGTGTCACCTGTATCCGATTCGCGTGCAAAGGAAATTAGGCATGGAGTATTTGGTTTATTCACAGATTCCCGAATGCGAGGGCGGTCGGCGGTGCGGCGCGGCGGAAGGCGTTCCGCTTTATGAGTTCGTTGCGCCCGCACTGGAACGGCGGTTTGGTCGTCCTTGGCTTGAAAAATTTTTATCGCACGCCCGCTCCTCTCGAGCCAGTCGTGCTTGAACCCGCTTGTCTGAAGGTTGTTTCATTATGAGCTCTCAAAGTCTTTCACAGCGACAAACCCAAACGCTTCGGCTTAGCCCGCAGCAGATTCTTTACACGAAACTGCTCCAGCTTCCTGTGTTGCAATTGGAACAGCGCATCAAGCAAGAACTTGAAGAAAATCCCTTGCTCGAAGAGTCCAGCGAGATGGACGCCGCTGTCGAAACAGACGACGACGTCGCGCTGCTCTCTACGCCCGAACCAAATAGCATTGCCGACGCTGCGGCTCAACCCGTTGGCTCTGAACCAACAACGACGGAAACGCTGCCAACTGAAAAAGCTGCCGACGCTCCACCAGAGAAAAATGATGAACACGATTTCGAGAGCGAAATTTCCGAGTATCTGCACGACGACGACGAAGGGTATAAAACCGAAAACTTCAACGTGCCAACTGACGACGAGCGCGACTATCTTCAACCCGTTTATGAAGAAAGCCTGACGGAAAACTTGCTCAACCAGCTTCGGCTTATCGGCGTGAGCGATAAAGAGTTCGCGATTGCAGAGGAACTTCTCGGCAACCTTGACAGCGACGGCTACCTTCGCTGCCCGCTCGACATCATTCAGGACGGCTTGCTGACGCTCGGCATTTCCGCTACGGAACATGAGATTGAAGAGACGCTCGCGAAAATTTGGCGATTGCAGCCAGCTGGCGTCGGCGCGCGCAATTTGCAAGAGTGTTTGCTCATTCAGTTAGAGGCGCTCGCTGGCGAACTTGACGACGAGCGCGAAGACGACCGACTGCTCGCGCATCGACTGCTCAGCCGCCACTACAATGAGTTCACCATGATGCACTATCAAAAATTGGCGCAGCAACTTGGCGTAACAATGGAGCAATTGAAACGCGCTGTTGCTATGATTCAAAGGCTCAATCCTAAACCAGCAGGCAGCGCAAGCGGCAGCGTGGGCAACTATGTGATTCCCGATTTTACCGTTACATTCAACGGCGAAGAATTGGTTTTGACCGCCAATGAACGCTCGACGCCGCAGGTGAAAATTTCCAAACGCTATAAAACGCTTTTGGGTGATAAAACCCAGCCACGAGAAGCGCGCGAGTTCGTCAAGCAAAAATTAGACTCGGCGAAAAGTTTTCTCAGCGCAATTGAAATGCGTCGACATACAATGCACAAAATCGTGAGCGCGATTGTCCAACGCCAACATGAGTTTTTCATTGAAGGCGCGTCGAAATTGAAACCGATGATTTTAAAGGACATCGCCGAAGATACGGGCATGGACATCTCAACCGTCAGCCGCGTCGTCAACGGCAAATATGTTCAGGGCGATAAAGGCATTTGGGAGTTGAAATACTTTTTCAGCACGGCGGTCGAGACAGAATCGGGCGATGAAATCTCGAACCGCATCATCAAGCAGCAAATTAAAGAGTTCGTTGAAAAAGAAGAGCATGGCAAACCACTTTCCGACGACAAGCTCGCCGAGTTGCTCTCCGACCGAGGCTTCAAGGTAGCGCGCCGCACCGTTACCAAATACCGCGAACAGCTTAACATTCCCGTCGCTCGGCTTCGCAAAAAAATCGACACGCTCACTTGATACACTCCGCATTCCTGTTATCTTCGCGTCCGCGATTGCGTCGCCGATGCCTGTGTGCAGCGCGCTCAGACGTCTCGAAACAATTATTTAACGCTTTTCGTTAATCCTATTAACTTAATTTTTACTTGTGAAAGAAACTCAAGCGATTCACGCGACCACTGTTATCGGCGTTCTGCGCGACGGCAAGGGCGCTTTGGGCAGCGACGGTCAAATGACCATCGGCTCGACTATCTTAAAGCAATCGACCTCGAAGGTGCGACGAATGTTGGGCGGAAAAATTCTCGTCGGATTTGCGGGCGCGACCGCCGACGCGATTACCTTGCTCGACCGCTTCGATGAGAAACTTCAAGCGCACGGCGGAAAGTTGGAACGCGCCGCCGTTGAACTTGCCAAAGACTGGCGCACCGACAAGTATCTTCGCCGCTTGGAAGCCATGCTTGCCGTGATTGGTCAAGACCGCGCGCTCATCATTTCTGGCACGGGCGATGTCATTGAGCCCGAAGACAGCATCGTCGCCATCGGGAGCGGCGGAATGTTTGCACTGGCGGCGGCACGCGCGATGTTGCGCTCGACCGATAAAGACGCGAAAACCATTGTGGCCGAATCGCTGAAAATCGCCGCCGAAATTTGCATCTATACCAACGACCACATCAGGGTGGAAGAAGTATAACGAATGTAGCTTTTTTAACGATTGCACGAATACCTATTCATCGATAACTCAAAAGCCAAACGCAAATAACAACATCAACATATAGTAGAAAAAGGATTTATTAGGAATGGCAAGAACGAAGTCGTCAGTCGACTCCCCTTCGGAAGAAAAACAATCCTCCAACGGCAAGCACGCTGGCACGGGCGGATTTTTAGCGCGTATGCAAAGCATGACGCCGCACCAAATCGTGCGCGAGTTGGATAAATACATCATCGGTCAGAACGAGGCGAAAAAGTCTGTCGCCATCGCGCTTCGAAATCGATATCGCCGGCAGAAAGTCGAGGGACAACTGCGCGATGAAATTATGCCGAACAATATCATCATGATTGGCCCGACGGGCGTCGGCAAAACCGAAATCTCGCGGCGTCTTGCCAAACTTTCTGGCGCACCATTCATCAAAGTCGAGGCGTCGAAATTTACGGAAGTCGGCTATGTGGGGCGCGATGTCGAGTCGATGATTCGCGACCTGACCGACCTTTCGGTTAGCATGGTTCGACAAGAGCAATCGGTTGAAGTCAAAGAGCGCGCTGCCCAACTTGTCGAAGAGCGCATTTTGGATATTCTCCTGCCGCCCGTTCCCAAACCCGCTGCCCTGAAGCGAGACGGCGACAAAGCCGACGACCTTGACGAAGATTTAGAGCAAGGGTCGGAATCTGTTGAGCTCGAACTCAACGACCGCAGCCGTGAAAAAATGCGCGACCGACTGCGTCAGGGAAAATTGGACGACCGCACCATTGAACTTGAAGTGGCGTCCGAGTCATCACCGACCATGCAAGTCTTCGGGCCGTTCGGACCGCTGGAAGATTTAGGCGGGATTATGCAGGATTTGGTTGGCGGCTTGCCGAAGAAGCGCAAGAAGCGCCGCGTTACGATTGCCGAAGCGCGCGGCATTTTGGAGCAAGAGGAAATCCAAAAACTCATTGATATGGACGCGGTCGTCAAAGAGGCCATCTCGCGCGTCGAAGAATCAGGGATTGTCTTTATCGATGAAATCGATAAAATTGCGTCGGCGGCAGGCGCCGGCGGACGCGGTCCCGACATCAGCCGCGAGGGCGTTCAGCGCGACTTGCTGCCCATCGTCGAAGGCTCGAATGTGATGACAAAATACGGCATGGTAAAAACAGACCATATCTTGTTCATTGCTTCTGGCGCGTTTCACGTTGCTAAACCGTCGGATTTAATTCCCGAACTCCAAGGTCGTTTCCCGATTCGTGTTGAGCTTAAAAGCCTTTCGGAAGCAGACTTTGTGAAGATTCTTACGCAGCCCGAAAACGCCCTCATCAAACAATACTGCGCGCTCCTGAAAACCGAAGGCGTCGAGTTGGAATTTTCGGAAGACGGCATTCGTGAAATTGCACGCACCGCTGCCGAAGTCAACGAGTCGGTTGAAAACATCGGCGCGCGACGGCTGCATACAATTATGACGACACTGCTCGAGGACCTGATGTTCGATATCCCAGAGAACGTGCCGAACAAAAAAATCGTCGTTAATAAAGAACTTGTCGAAGGCAGATTGAGTAAAATCGCCAAAGACCGCGATTTAAGCCGATATATCTTGTAGGCTTATGAACTGATATTTGACAAGAGCAAACGAGTAAACTCTTTTTGAGCATTTGCGTATAATGCTCCGAAAAATTGTTAATTTTTACAAACTTAAAACCTGTAGAACATTATGAATAACACACTTGAATTTCAACGCTATGGCATTGCTGGCGCGTTAGAGGCGATTGAAAAGCGCGTGCTGACGCAGGTCTACACATGGATGACGCTTGGCTTAGCGCTTACAGGCGCAATTGCCTATTTCGTTGCCGATTCGCCCGCGCTTGTCGGAACACTGGTTCAGAATCGCTGGCTCTTTTGGGTGCTGCTCTTCGTTGAGCTTGGTCTTGTCTGGGTGATTAGCGGCATGATTGACCGCCTCTCGGCTGCGACTGCTGCTGGACTCTTTTTCCTGTACTCGGCCATCAACGGCATTACGCTCTCGTCGATTTTCTTGGTCTATAACTTAGGCTCGATTGCGGGCGTCTTTCTCATCACTGCTGGCACCTTCGGCATCATGAGCCTCTACGGCTTGACCACGAAGCGCGATTTAACGAGCATTGGGAATATCCTTTTTATGGCGCTCATCGGCATCGTGATAGCTGGACTTGTCAATCTCTTTATCCAAAGCTCGGTGTTCGGCTTCATCATTAGCTTGATTGGCGTCGTGGTGTTCGTTGGACTGACGGCTTATGATTCTCAAAAAATTAAAGAGATGGCTGCGAGCGCGCTCGATGGCGAAAGCGAAGGTAAAATCGCCGTGTTAGGTTCATTGACGCTCTACCTCGACTTCATTAACTTGTTTCTGATGCTGTTGCGGCTCTTCGGCGGCAGCCGCAGCGACGACTAACTGAACTGAAGCAACAATTTCTTAGACGATTTCTTAAATTAACGGCGGCACTTTTGCCGCCGTTTTAATTTTGACCACTATGGTTTCTGAAACACAGCTTCGGCGCATTATTGACCTTGCAATCGAAGAACTTGGCGCAGACGCAACGCAGGCAACCGTGCAAGCTGTCGTTGCCGACGTGCTCAAAGAATATGAAAAAGGACTGCCGTCGTTGGCACTCTCGGCGACACGCACGACTGCGCCGCGTCAGAACTACACAAGCGGGCGAATTATCGTTACGGCGTTTGGAAAAAACGCGCCCGGTATTGTGAGCGGCATAACGTCGGTTCTCGCTGCGCACGGCTGCGACCTACAAGACGTCTCGCAAAAAATTCTGCAAGATGTCTTTACGCTCATTATGCTTGTCGATATTTCAAAATCGAGCGCGGATTTTCTCAAACTCAAAGCGGAGCTTGCAACGGTGTCGGAAAAACTCGGCGTGCAACTCATCGCGCAACATGAAGATATTTTCAGAGCAATGCACCGCGTCTGACGAATTGCCTTCACGCGTCGACTTCAAACCGCACCTTGCCATGTCAGATAAACTTTCTCTTTTGATTCTCAACGGCGCGAACCTTTCGCGCTTAGGCAAACGCGAGCCACACATCTACGGGTCGAGAACGCTGCGTGAGATTAGCCAAACCTTGACGGCGTCGTTTGCCGACCTTGACTTAAATTTTTTTCAATCCGAAAGCGAAGGCGAGTTAATCCTGAAACTCTATGATGCAGAAGATAGCGGCATGATTCGTGGCATCGTCTTCAACGCGGGGGCATACACGCATTACTCACTTGCCTTGCGTGACGCGATTGCTGCGATTTCAATTCCGGTCGTCGAGGTTCATCTGTCCAATGTGTTCGCCCGCGAGCCATTTCGTCGCAACTCGGTGCTGTCGGAGGTCTGTCTTGGTGTGATTAGTGGGTTTGGCGAATACAGCTACCACTTGGGCGTGCTTGCCCTGAAAAGTCATCTGTCGCAGAAATCATAGGTGGCGTCACATCACACTTTGCGTGTCGATGTCGATATCGAGTTTCACCGCGCTTTGCGACCACTTATGCCTGAACTCTGCTTGTGCAGCGCGGAACCGTTGCTTCGTCAGCCGTGCGCCGCCTTTTTGTTTGATGAGCAATTGATAGCGAAAATTTCCTTTGAGTTTGGCAATCACGGCGGGGACGGGACCAAGAATATCAAATTGCGTTTGGTTTAAGCAGGCGCGCAGCAACCGCTCGAAGTCCATTGCGGCGGCTTTGACGTCGCTGTCGCGCTTGCCTGAAAATTCTACTTTGGCGAGCCGCGCAAACGGCGGATAAAAAATGCTCTGTCGCGCACTGGTCTCGTAGTCGAAAAAGCGTTTGTAATCTTGCTGCAAGAGCAATCGAAACACGTCGCTTTGCAGATTGAACACCTGTAGAAACACCTCCCCTTTTTTTTCGGCGCGCCCAGCGCGTCCCGCCACTTGTAGCAACAATGAATAGAGGCGTTCCCCCGCGCGAAAGTCTGGGAGTGACAGTCCGATGTCCGCCGCAAGCGCGCCGACGAGCGTTACGTTCGGGAAGTCTAACCCTTTGGCGACCATTTGCGTGCCAAGCAAAATTCGAGCGTTGCCTTCGGCGAACTCTTTCAGAATTTTCGCGTGCGAATCTTTGCGCGACGTTGTGTCTAAATCCATTCGCAAAATTTTTTCGTTTGGAAATAGCGACGCCAGCTCTTGCTCGATGCGCTCTGTGCCGCTGCTTTTGAACATTAAATTTTCCGAGCCGCAGCGTTTGCATTGATGAATCATCTCTTCGGTTCTGCCGCAGTAGTGACATCGAAGGTGGTTTTCCGTCAGGTGAAACACCATTGGCACGCTGCACGATGCACACATTTTGATTAAGCCGCAGTCGCCGCATTGCACACTGCCCGCAAATCCGCGTCGATTCTGGAACAGAATCACTTGTTCGTTCCGAGCCAGCCGCGCTTTGATTTCCTGATAGAGCGTTTTGGAAACAGACGGCGAGACTTTTTCCGCCTTCGACAGATGAATGAGTTTGATGTCGGGCATTCGCGCATTGTCGGCGCGCTTGGAAAGCGTGAGCAGGTCATACTTACCCGACAGCGCGTTAGCGTAGGATTCCATTGAGGGCGTCGCCGACCCCAGCAGGCAGACGGCGTTTTCAAACTTCGCGCGCATAATTGCCACATCGCGCGCATGGTAGCGCGGCGTCGGCTCGAATTGTTTATACGATGGCTCATGCTCTTCATCGACGATAACGACGCCCAAATTGGGAAGCGGTGCAAATACGGCAGAGCGCGGACCTAACGCGATTTTTGAGCGACCGTTTTTGAGGCTTTCCCAAGCGTCGAATTTTTCGCCGTCGCTCATCGCGCTGTGCAACACGCGCACGTCGTCCCCGAAATGACTTCGAAACCGAGACGCCGTTTGGGGCGTGAGCGAAATTTCTGGCACCAGCACAATCGCCGTCTTGTCCTGTTCCAATGCAGTTCGAAGGGCTTCGATATACATCCATGTTTTGCCGCTTCCCGTTACGCCGTGCAATAAAAACGTCTTGAACTCTCCTGCTCGAATCGCCGCCGAGAGTTTTTCAACGACTGCGTTTTGTTCGTCGGTAAATCGAATGGCTTTTTTCTGCTCGATGAACGACTCTGCAAACGGACGATTGACGCTGACTTTTTCAACTGACAACACACCACGCTTGACGAGCGCCTGAAGGGCTGCACTGTCGGCAGAAATGTCTTCTCGAAAAAAAATCGGCTTTTTCAACGCAAGAATTTTCTCGAGCGCTTCGGCTTGTTTTTTCGAGCGCGAGAGCGTGGCGGCAGCGCGGTTCAACTCCGTTTCGGAAAAGTCCTTTGCCAAACGATAGGCTTGTTTGACCTTCGCCTTGCCGTTCTGCATGAATGTTTTTTTCACTTCAATCAGCCCGACGCGCTGCAATTCCGATAATGCTTGACGAAAGTTTTTCGAGCCGACGCGCCGTTGCAGCTGCGCCACCGTGAGCATTTTTTCATCAGCAAGCACGCGCATCATTTTTCGGCGCAAATCGGTTTTGATGATTTTCTCGTCGGAGTGTTGCAACGAAAATTCTTTGAGCGTTACGGTCTCTCTGGGTCGAATCCGCATAGCAGCAGGCAGTGCCGCATTGATGGCTTCAATCGGATAAGCGATGTAATACTCCGCCAGCCAGAGCGCAAGCTGCATCAATTCAGGCGAGAGAGCGGGTGCGCCGCCGTCGAAGACGTCGAGCAGTTCACCGACAGGCGACATGGTTAGTTCTTCTTTTGTGAGAAGCGACGACACAAACCCCAATCGCTCCGCGCCCTGCTTTCCAAACGGCACCAGCACGCGACTGCCGACGAACAGCGTATTCAAAAATTCATCGGGGACAGCGTAGCAGTAAGCGCGATCGCTATAGAGATGCTCGATATACACATTAACGTATCTAAAGCAATCGTCTTGGTTTGCTTCATTTTTTAAGGCGTTCAAGGCGAATCGTCTTGTTTTTTGAGTTAAACTATTTTAGCTTTTGCAACTGTTAATTATTCGTCAACATTAAATCAACAAAACTAACCATTATGTCTTATACATTCACGCATCGAACGTTTGCGCGGCATATTTTTCTTGCCATGCTGGTTTTCTTCTCACAGTCACGCTTGTTTGCGCAAACATCCTACGGCACAATTTCAGGCACAGTTATTGACTCTAAAACCAAAGAACCGCTTGCCTTTGCAAAGATTCAGGCAGTCGGCACGAAACTCGGCACCGTTACGCAGGCGGATGGAAAGTTCAGTTTTCGCGTTCCCGCAGGCAACTACGACCTTCGCATTTCCAGCACAGGATACTCTCCGACCACCGACAAAGTAACGGTTGCTGCGGGAGAAACCATCACGAGAAACTATTCCCTGACGGAAAATTTTGCGCAAGCGCAAGAAGTCGTTGTTACTGGCACGCGCCGCAGCGACCGCACCGTGGTTGAATCACCTGCGCCGATTGACATCGTCACCTCGCGCGAAATCAAACAGATGGGACAAGTCGAGACAAACCAAATCCTGCAAGCGCTTGTGCCGTCGTATAACTTTCCACGCCCGTCAATCACTGACGGCACTGACCATGTGCGCCCTGCGACATTGCGCGGTATGGGACCCGACCAAGTGTTGGTCTTGGTCAACGGCAAGCGTCGGCACACCAGCGCGCTCGTTAATGTCAATGGGTCGGTCGGACGCGGGTCAGCCGCCGTCGATTTGAATGCGATTCCAGCCAGCGCGATTGACCGAATTGAAATTTTGCGCGACGGTGCGGCGGCGCAATACGGCTCTGACGCAATTTCAGGCGTCATTAACATTATCCTGAAAAAAGACGCACCCTCTAATGTGTCCGCACAGTTCGGACAAAACACCGAAGGCGACGGCAGAGTGCTTCAAGGCGATTTGAGCCATAGCTTCAAACTGGCCGACAACGCTTTCTTGAATGTCAGCGGCGAAGTGCGCGACCGAAGTTTCTCAAACCGCTCAGGACGCGACGACCGACAGCTCTACGCGCTTGTCAATGGTTCAGCTGACCCGCGTGAAGCCAACGCTAACCGCATTAACCACCGATTCGGCGACGCTGCCACGACCGACGCCACCTTCTTTTTGAATACATCTATTCCCATTTCAGAAACTTTTGCGTTCAACGCCTTTGGCGGATTTGGGTATCGACGTGGCGAAGCAGCTGGCTTTTTCCGCCCGCAGTTGGACGACCGCGTCGCTCGCTCGCGCGATGCCAACGGGAACATCGTTACGCTTCACCCCGACGGCTTTTTGCCGCTTATCGCAACGAACATTTACGACGCCTCTGGCTCGCTCGGCATTGAAGGCAGCGTGGGTGGCTGGAACTTGAACCTCAACGCGGTTCACGGACGCAACTACTTGGACTTCAACGTGCGCAACAGCAATAATGCTTCGTTGGGCGCAATCATCTCGGCGCAAGACGCGCCGCGCTTGGGCTTAGCCGCTGGTTCGCCCGCGCCGACGTCGTTCTATGCCGGAACGGTCTCGTTTGCTCAAACCACGTTCAATGCCGACGCTACGCAGCAGTTTTTCACTGGACTTAAAACGCCGCTTAACATCGCGCTCGGCGCAGAGTTTCGCATCGACCAATACGGCATTCGCGAAGGCGAGCCTGCCTCATACATTCGCGGCGCTGGCATCGACTCACTTGCATTAAGACCCGACGGCTCGCGCGGCGGCATTGCGGCGGCAGGCGCGCAAGTCTTTCCCGGCTTTCAACCGTCCGATGCAAAGACCCGCAGCCGCAACAGCGTTGCGCTCTACGCCGACGTCGAGCAAGCGATTGAAAATTTTCTCATCACCGTCGCTGGACGCTTTGAAAATTTCAGCGACTTTGGCTCAACTATCAACGGCAAAGCCGCGTTTCGATATGAGTTCGTGAAAGGCTATGCAGTTCGCGGCGGCGTCAGCACGGGCTTTCGTGCGCCCTCTATGCAGCAAATTGGATTTTCAACCGTCTCGACAAACTTCATCGGCGGCGTGCCGTTTGAAATCCGCACGTTCTCTGTTGATGACCCGGCGGCAAGGGCCTTGGGCGCACAAGACCTCAAGCCTGAGCGCACGCTCAATCTTGCCGGTGGACTGACACTCGACCCGGTTCCGAGTTTCTCCATGACAATTGATTACTACAACATCACAGTCAACGACCGCATTGTGCTGTCAGGAAATTTCGTCGGCACAGCGACACAAAACTTTCTGCGCAACAATGGCTTTAGCGGCGTCGCCGGCGGACGGTATTTTACCAACGCCATCAATACACGCACACAGGGCGTCGACATCGTTGCGCGTTATACCGCCGACTTGGGCGCGTCGGGGGTTTTGCGGCTGACCGCCGGATTTAATTACAACCAGAACGAGGTAACGAACATCAATACGCCAACGCCTGTCGCCCTGCTCAACCTTGGCGAGACACTCTTTGACCGCGTCGAGAAAACGCGCATTGAGCGCGGTCAGCCGCTCACAAACCTGAACCTGATGCTGAACTACAACATCGGCGATTTTGCGTTGATGATTCGCACGATTCGATTCGGCGAAGTAACCACGCCGAGTTTTACGCAGCTTTCAGGCCCGATTATCTCGAACAACACGGTCTATCAGGATGTTGCACAGTTCGACCAAACGCTCAGCGCGAAGTTCATCACCGACCTTGATGTGTCGTATAAATTTTTTGACCATCTAACGGTTGCGGCCGGCGGCACGAACATCTTTAACGTCTTTCCAGATCGCACGTTTCTTTTGCCTGCCAATGCCAATAGCGGCAGAATTTTACCGTTCAGTGGCGCAAGTCCTTTCGGCTTCAACGGCGCGAACTTCTACACCAGAATTTCTTACACGCTTTGATTATTTCGTTACGCTCGCCCGAAACCGTTTGTCAACACAGGCGTTTTCGGGCGACGCGATTTTTGAACAAACAATTTTTGAACTTTCCAACTTTTACGCGAAAATGTCCAAACGATTTTATTTACCTTTTATTGCACTCACACTTGTTTCGTTTCTATCAGGCTGCGCCCGACAAACGACCAGTCCCGACCCGTTGGAAAACACGGCGTCAGTTCGCACGCTGCATCTCTCGCCCGGCAGCCCTGCGTTGAATATGCGCATCAATGGAGCTCGGCTCAACGCGCCTGGCACGACAAATCCTTCCGACACAATTCGCTATCTCGATAACCGCGCCTATTTCAGCATTCCAGCAGGTGCGACAACCGTGAACTTAGTAAGTGCGCCGACCTTTGCGATTCCAAGCCCGCCGCAACTGACGCTCACCGCGCAATTTCAAGCTGAGCCGAATCAACAGCGTTACACGGTCGCCGTAGTAGATACAATTCCGCGCGTTTCAACCGTCGTCTATCGCGACACCGTCGTTGCGCCAACCGTTGAAGCCTTGCCGCCCGGCCGAGTATTGGTGCGCGTCGTTCATGCCTCGCCAAATGCGCCCGCAGTAACGCCCGTCTTGCGTGTTGTCTCAGGGGCTGCACCCGACAGCGTGAGAACCTTTCCGTCGATTTCGTTTCGCCAAGCTACGCCTTACATTCGGCTTAATGCAGGTTCGGGAACATTGCAGATTCTCAACTCCGCGACGCAAGCCGTTATTGCCACGCCTACGGCCAGCGTTCCCGGCCCGGGCGCAGGCTCAGCATCGGCGATTCCCGGGTTCATTTACACGATTTACATTCGCGGCATTGCAGGCAATACAGGTGCAACCGCATTGGGCTTGACGGTTATCAGGGATAATTGACGGAGCATTTCTTTGTCAACCTCATTTTTTCACAGCGGCATCGCTAATCCCGATGCCGTTTTTATTTTTACACGCCGATTGTTTTAAGCAGTTATCTACGATGAAACAGCACACGTTTTTTTCTATTCGCAAGTGGTTCTTCCGAATCTTCACGCTGCTGATTATTCTGCAAATCCTGTTTTACTTGTGGAAATGGGCGGCAAGCTACTTCTTTTTCTAACGCGGACGAACCTGTATATTTCGTTCAGAATGCGCCTGACGCACAACACATTCAAGGAGAACTACTATGAACGCCGCACACGCTGCTACACAGCCAGCCACGACGCCGTCGTCGCTTCGTTCCACCTCGAAATACGACCTTTACGCCTCTGAAATTTTGGCGCGTTTGCAAAGTAAAAACCACCGCACGAAACAATACGCTGAATATGAGCAGGGGCTTTTGTCCAACAGCCGCTTTGTTGCACTTAACGGCACGGTTCATCATTACCACGATTCACATCCGACTGCGCCGCCCGATATGCCGACTGTGATTCTCATACACGGCTGGGATTGCTGGTGGATGTGGTGGCATAAAGTTATCGGCTTTCTCTCCGAAAAAGGCATTCGCTCGATTGCTTACGACCTGAAAGGACATGGCTGGTCGGACGACGACGCCAAACGCGATTATTCACTGAACGCGCTCTCGCAAGAGCTGCACTTACTCGTCGAGCATTTGGGCTTAACGCGCTACCATTTAGCATCGTTCTCGCTCGGCTCGTTTGTCGCGTTGGACTATGCGACGCGCCGCAGTGATGAAATCGAGACGATTACGTTTTTTAATTTCGGCTACTTTCCGAACAACCCGACGCTCTCCAAAATTATTCCGAAAGCTATTCCGTTTCTCTTCGATAAAGTCGTGCGCAAGCTCACGTGGTGGCCCGCACTCTACGCCTACGCCCGCCTTACGCTTGCACGCAATCCCGCAACGAAAGAAGATATTTTCGTTGGCATGAACAGCATTCGTTTCGTTACCGGCGAAGCGATTCGGCAAACGGCGGAGCAACTTGCCAAAATGGAGGTAACCGAAAATCTGCCGAATCAGGTGGCGATGCTCGATACGCCAATTTTATTTGTAGCAGGCAAAGGCGACCAAGTTGTGAGTTGGAAGAACACGAAAAAACTTTTTGAACACGCGCGACGCGGACGCTTTGAACTCATCAAGAAATGCGGGCATCTCATCACGCTTGAACTCCCGAAACGCACAGCAGAGTTGATTGCCGACCAAATGTCGCAGAAGTAGCAGCAGTGGCGTTGTTCAAACTGATTTCGCGCGTTCTATAAACAAACGTACTTTTTTAGCGTCTTTTTTTCCGACGCGTTTTTCAACGCCGCTTGACACATCCACACCATACGGCTGGACCACCTGCACCATTGATTGCACGTTTTCTGCGTTCAAGCCGCCTGCAAAAACAGCGTAGCCAAATTTTGACACGTTCTTTGCAATGCGCGCCGCTCTTTGCGTATCGATTTGAACACCCGTGCCGCCGAGCAATTTGTCGTGAAAGGCATCGAAGAGAAATCTGCTCACGCCTGTTTGTCTGTAAAACTGTTCCGCTTGCTTGACGTCAAAATCGCTGCCGACTCGAAAGACCTTTAACACGCGCGCTGAAATTTTACGCACATCTTTTACCGACATCGCATCAGAGTGTTCTTGAACGATTGAAATTCCGGTGGTGCGACAAATGTGGTTAATCTCGTCGGGCGAGTGATTGACAAACACACCGACCGCTTGCACAAACGGCGGCAGGACGTCAATGATTTTTTTTGCAGATTTTGGCGCGATGTAGCGCGGGCTTTTTTTGTAGAAAATAAACCCAAGCGCGTCTGCGCCGGCGTGGGCAGCAAGAAGCGCGTCGTCCAAATTTGTAATGCCGCAAATTTTTACTTTTGTCATTGGCGTTGCGTATCGAGATCTACAAACAAAAAAGCCGAAGCGGTGCTTCGGCTTCAAGTAGCACACGCATTGGTTATGCCATCGCACTTTCCTCGTGCAAAATTTTTGTTCCCATCACCTCAAGAAACTTCGCCAACCATTCGGGGTGCGCAGGCCATGCAGGCGATGTTACCAAATTTCCATCGACCACAGCTTGATGCGCTGGCACAGAGACAAATGTTCCGCCTGCTGCCGTTACCTCAGGACCGCACGCAGGATACGCTGTTAGGCGTTTGCCCTTGACGACACCCGCCGCTGTCAGAACTTGTGCGCCATGACAGACTGCCGCAATGGGCTTATTTTGTGAGGCGAAGTGGCGCGTCATGTCAAGCACTTTTTCATTCAGTCGGATATACTCAGGCGCGCGCCCGCCTGCAATCACCAGCGCATCATAGTCTTCGGGCTTGACATCGGCAAATGTCGCATTAAGCGCAAAATTATGACCGGGCTTTTCGCTGTATGTTTGGTCGCCCTCGAAGTCGTGAATTGACGTGCGGATTTTCTCACCTGCTTTCTTATCTGGACAGACCGCATGGACATGATAGCCGACCATTTGCAGCGCTTGAAACGGCACCATCGTTTCATAATCTTCGGCATAATCGCCGACGAGCATCAAAATTTTCTTCGACATATTTTGGACTCCTTGTTTGTTAAGTTGGAAAAATGTGCCTTTTTGGTAAGGCAGGAATTTACGCTTGTTATTCGCCTTTGTCAAGGCAATTTTTAGCGCTGTCGCTACCGAAAAAGGTCGGAGAATACAGGCACGCCGAGTGGGTTTGTCGCTAAAAATCCTTCGCCGTAGCGCACGCCAATCAGCTCGCCGAAATATGTCGCCCGCGCTTCAAGCGCAAGTAGAAATTCCTTTCGCGTCAGGTATGATTCAGGTTCTTTTGAGTTCGGATTGTAGAACTGCGATTTGAACGCCAAGAGCCCAGCGCGCGACTCTTCAAATGTATCGGAGACATCGACGATAAAACTCGGCGCAATGAATTTATCCTGCAAATAGTGCAAGAGAAATTTCGGTCGGTGTCGCTCTTGATGTTTTCCGTTTTGCTTGGTCTCGATTTTTCGAAGTCCTGCGTAGAAACAGGCTTGCTTGATGAGGTCGGCAGCGCGTTCATGGTCGGGGTGTCGTTCAACGGGCTGCGGCGCCAGCACCACCAGCGGTCGATATGTTCGAATAACAGCGATGACTTTAAGCATATTTTTTCGGGAAAGGTCGAATGTGGTGTCGCCCAAGTTTAAGTTCACTCGTGCTTTGTAGCCCAGAGCGGTTGCGGCGGCGTTAGCTTCTTTGCGCCGACGTGCGCGTGTGCCTCTTGTTCCCATCTCGCCTTCGGTCAGGTCGCAGACGACCACGCTTTTCTGTTCGCGCGAGAGTTTGAGCAGTGTGGCGGCGCAGCTTATTTCCACGTCGTCGGGATGCGCTCCAAACGCCAGCGCGTAAATTGATTCGGTCATGGTTAAAACGATTCAAATTGGTTTTGAGCTAAATTTAGGAGAGTTGCTTCAAGTCATCATCTATGCTGCAAAAAATTATTTCAGGCGGACAAACAGGCGTCGACCGCGCAGCGTTGGATGTTGCGATTGAACTTGGCCTCTCGCACGGCGGGTGGTGTCCGAAAGGGCGCAAAGCTGAAGACGGCGTCATTCCCAAACGGTATTGTCTTATCGAGACGCCAACGGGCGCATATCGCGAGCGGACAGCGTGGAATGTATGGACAGCCGATGCCACCTTGATTCTTTTTTTTACTCCCCTTTCGGGCGGCACCAAATTTACGCGCGACGTCGCCCAGCTTATCCAGAAACCGTTTCTGCTCGTCGCACTTAACGATGCACCTGAGCCGCGTATCGTCTCCGACTGGCTGCGTCGTGAGCAGGTTCATGTCTTGAACGTGGCTGGCAATCGGGCGTCGCAGCATCGGCAGGCATATCGTCTTGCCAAAAAATTTTTGAGAGAAGTCTTGGGGCTTTCGGCAAAGTGAGGCTTTTTGCGTAGCTTTGTGCTTGTCAAACTCATCGTTCCTAATTGGCAGTAGCATGGAAAGTTCTGTTCTCTCTCTCGTTATTTTTCTTCCGTTCTTGCTTTCTTTTCCGCTTTTTTCGTTCAACCGTGCGCAACACGGCACGGCGCGATGGTATGCCCTGCTCTCATCGCTGTTGGTTTTTGCAGGCGCGCTGTATCTCGCACTGCAATTCAATCCGTCGAGCGGATTTCAGTTTGAACATACGGCACTTCAAAATTGGCTGGGTGATTCAATGGACGTCAAGTATAGCGTTGCGCTCGATGGCACGTCTATGCTCTTGTTTGCTTTCGCGGCATTTATGTTTCCCGTTGTGGTGCTTGGCTCGTGGGAGCGCGTTACGACAAATGCCCGCGAGTATTACTTTTTTCTCTTGATGCTCGAGACCTGCATACTCGGCATTTTTTCCGCCGTCGATTTATTTCTCTACTACATGTTCTGGGAAGCCATGTTGATTCCGATGTATTTCCTCATCGGCGTTTGGGGCGGCAACGGACGCGGCGACGCGGCGACGAAATTTTTTATCTATATGCTCTCCGCCTCGCTTGTGATGCTCATCGGCATTTTGTCGCTTGGCTACATCAGCCGCGAAATGGGCGGCACATTCACAACCGATTACCGCAAGTTGCTTCAGCTCGAGCTGCCGCTCTCCGTTCAGAATATTCTCTTTTGGCTGTTCGGACTCAGCTTCTTTGTTAAAGCGCCGCTTTTCCCGCTTCATGCGTGGGCAGCAGATGTGTATAGCGAATCGCCGACGGGCGCCGTGCTGACAGGCGTTTTGCTCAAAATGGCGACGTATGCGCTGATTCGGTTCAACGTGATGCTCTTTCCGACAGCATCGGCAAATTTTGCGCCGCTTGTTTGCACACTTGCGGTCGTCGCCATCATTTACGGCGCGTTGGTCGCAATGTCTCAGCCAAACGCCAAACGGTTGCTTGCATTTTCATCGGTGAGCCACTTGGGATTTATTGTTCTCGGAATTTTCTCATTCACGCAAGAAGCGTTGCAAGGCGCAATGATCTTGATGGTCAATAGCGGTCTGACGACCGGATTGCTCTTGATGCTTGTCGGCTGGCTTGAAGAGCGGCGCGGCGATGTGCGGCTTTCCGAGTTCGGCGGCTTAAAGAAAAACATGCCGATGTTCAGCGCGGCGTTTCTGATTGCCACATTTGCCTCGATTGGTTTACCGGGCTTGTCGGGATTCATCGGCGAATTTTTGACGCTCTCCGGCGCGTTCAAATCGACGACGCTTCAAACAGGGCTGTATGCTATGCTGGCGGCGCTTGGCGTGATTTTATCGGCGGCATATATGCTTCCAATGGTTCAGAAAATTTTTACAGGCGAACTGACCAGTGAGCGAAATGCTGCGCTCTCTGACCTGACGCCGCGCGAGATACTCGTCGCCGCGCTCCTTGTTGCGATGATAATTTGGATAGGCGTCGCGCCCAACTCGTTTTTGAAATTATCCGAAACGTCGTCGCAAGCCGTGATTGAATTTGTAACGCAAAAATCTGCGTCGCAAGCACTGGCGAAGTAAAAACCGTTTTTCAACCGCAGTTCAACATGCCAAACGATTATCTTTTGTCTCTCCCGATTCTCGCTGCTGCCGGCTGGTCGGTCTTGCTGATTATTCTCGAAGCCATGCTCTCGCGCGCTGCACTGACGCGCGTTTTTGCGATGCTCGGCTTTGCACTTGTCGGCGGGCTGTCCGTCATTGGGTTTCCGCTTCAAGGACTTGCGTTCAGCGAGATGCTGCGCATCGGCGGCTTTCAGCACTTTGCAAACATCATCTTTTGTCTCTCGGGCTTGCTCGTCGTCGCCCTTTCCGAAAAATATCTTGACGATGAGAATGTTCATTACGGCGAGTATTACATTGTCGCGTTTATTTCGGTCGTCGGCATGATGCTGCTGGCGGCGGCGGCGAATATGGCGATTTTGTTCATCGGTCTGGAAATGATGTCGATTGCGCTCTATGTGCTTGCAGGCTTGATGCGACGCGATGTGCGCTCGAATGAAGCCGCAATGAAATACTTTCTACTCGGCGCGTTTGCGTCAGGCTTGCTGCTCTATGGCATTTCGCTTATTTATGGCGCAACGGGTGAGCTTGCGTTGCACAAAATCGCTATTGCTATTCAAACAGGCAGCGCGTCGATGCTTTTCTGGATTGGCTTCGGCTTGCTCATCACGGGATTTCTGTTCAAAATTTCCGCTGTGCCGTTTCATCAATGGACGCCCGACGTTTATGACGGGTCGCCGACGCCCGCCGCCGCGTTTATGTCGACCGGCGCAAAAGCTGCCGCGTTCAGTGCGCTTATCGTCGTCGTTACAAATTTTTCAACGCTCTTGCAAAACAGCCCAACATGGTCTTTGGTGATTTCTTCCATCGCCCTTGCTACGATGGTCGTCGGCAACATTGCCGCGCTTGCGCAAGAGAACTTGAAACGCATGCTCGCGTATTCCTCTGTTGCACATGCAGGCTATATGCTCGTCGGCATCGCCGCCGCCACGCCCGACGGATATAGCGGCATTATGTTCTATACGCTTGTGTATACGCTAATGAACATTGGCGCTTTCGGCATTGTCGCGCTGTTGGAGTCCAAAGAAAATCTGTTGTTGGTGTCGGACTATGCAGGCTTGTTCAAGCATCGCCCAATGCTTGCAGGCGCCATGGCGGTCTTTATGCTTAGTCTGGCGGGCGTGCCGCCGCTTGGCGGGTTTATTGGTAAATACAAAGTGTTCGCGGCTGCGGTCGACGCAAAACTCACTTGGCTGGCACTTGCGGGCGTGCTGGCAAGCGCGGTCTCGGCGTATTACTATTTGCGCGTCGTGTATTTTATGTTTATGCGCGACCCCGTTGGCGAAGCGATAAGCGCGCCAGCGACATCAAGCCTCGCCTTCGCCTTGATTGCCGTGGCCGTCGTGCTACTCGGCGTTTTCCCGACGGAAATTTTGCGCATCACCGACGCCGCACTCAAATTCGCCCAACTCCCAACGCAGACCGGATTTTAGGATTGCACTACCAAACCTCTCTCGACACACTCGAGATTGACTGCCTCTGAAAAAGAAAAAGCGCCTCGTTGTCGAGACGCTTTTTAGTTTTGATTTTAGCTGCCGCTTAGTTGAACGAGCGTGTTGTTTCCTCGATATGGGATTTGCCGTTGCGTCCGTTGGTGTGTTTGGCTCTGCCATCATGCGCATGCTCATCCTCGGCGTTGGGATTAAATGTTACCATGCCATTTTCATCCATCAAGACGCGGTCGTAGTCATAAGCGTGCCAAAGCATTTTAGGCGTTTGTGTGAAGTTCTCCGTAATCGGCGGCGACTGTGTCGTCCACTCGAGCGTTAAGCCGAACCATGGATTTTTCGGCGCGGGCTTGCCAACATAGAGCGAGCGAATCAGGTAAATCGCCATAATGATAAAGCCCAACCCCAGAATCCATGTGCCGACGGTCGAGAGCAAGTGCGTTGATTGATATTGCTCCAAGTAGGTGTAGTAGCGGCGTGGCATACCTTGTAAGCCCATGATGAACTGCGGGAAGAAGGTAACATTGAAGCCGACGAAAATTAGCGCGGCGGAGACAAGCGCCCAAAACTCGTCATACATTCTGCCCCAGATTTTCGGCCACCAATAGTGCAAGCCGCCCAAGAACGCAATCACCGTGCCGCCCATCATCACATAGTGGAAATGCGCGACGACGAAATATGTATCGTGCAAGTGCAAATCGACTGAAATGGCGCCGAGGTAAATGCCCGTCAGCCCGCCAATGGTGAAGAGGCACAAAAAGGCGTGCGCGTAAAGCATCGGCGCTTGGAATGTCAATGAGCCTTTATACATCGTAACGACCCAGTTGAACACTTTGACGCCCGACGGAATGCCGACGAGAAAGGTCAAGAAGGAAAACACTGTTGCGGCAAGTTCCGATTGACCGCTGGTGTACATGTGGTGTCCCCAAACAATGAAACTCACAAGCGCGATGGCGATACTTGAAAACGCAATCGGCACATACCCGAAAATCTTTTTGTGCGAGAACGTCGCAATGAGTTCCGAGATAATCGCCATGCCGGGCAGAATCATGATATAGACCGCTGGGTGCGAGTAGAACCAGAAGAAGTGTTGATACAGCACAGGGTCGCCGCCCATGGCGGGGTCGAAAATGCCAATGCCGAAGGCGCGTTCCAAAATCAGGAGCAAGAGCGTAATGCCAAGCACGGGCGTCGCCATCACTTGGATAATTGACGTGGCATACATTCCCCAAACGAAGAGCGGCATTTTGAACCACGTCATTCCGGGCGCACGTAGCTTGTGAATCGTTACAATGAAATTCAAGCCTGTGAAAATCGATGAGAAGCCCAGAATGAATGCGCCGAGCGTCATGGCAATGACCGATGTTTGCGTCTCAACGCTGTAAGGCGTGTAGAACGTCCAGCCGGTATCAACGCCGCCCGTAACCAGTGAATACACGGCAAAACATGCACCGATGACGTAGATGTAAAAACTCATCAGGTTCAGTCGCGGGAACGCCACGTCTTTCGCGCCAATCATGAGTGGCAAGACGAAGTTGCCAAGCGAGGCGGGAATGGCGGGAATGATGAACAAGAACACCATCACCGCGCCGTGCAGCGTGAAAAGTTGGTTATACATATCCGGCCCGACGATGTCTTGCGTTGGGCGAATCAGCTCGAAGCGCAACAAGAGCGCAAAGACGCCGCCTAAGAAAAACGCGAACATGACGGCAAAGAGATACATCACACCGATGCGTTTGTGGTCGACCGTCCAAATCCACGACATAATGCCCTTCGGCGAGTTGAGAAAGTTTCGCGTCCTGCTCGCTGTGGCGGTGTGCGTCGAGCCTTTTACGCCTGTTTCCATAAGCGCTGCCATTGTTAACTCCTACGGTTAATTGTTTGTAAATCTATTGATGTTCAAGATGATGTTACTTCAATGTTTTGATATACGCGATAAGCGCGTCGATTTGCTTTTCTTTCAAGACGCCTTGGTATGTCGGCATCACGGGCTGGTAACCCGCAACCACTTTTGCGTTTGGCTCGAGCATTGATTGGCGCAGATAATTTTCATCGACAACGACTTCTGAGCCGTCAGCCATTTTGTGCTTTGCGCCATAAATGCCCTTCCAAGTCGGACCGGTGTTTGCTGTGCCGTCGTTGCTGTGGCAAGTCGCGCAGGCTTTGGATGTGTAGAGTTTCGCGCCGAACTCGACGGGCGACATTTTTCCGCCGCTTTCAGCTTCTTCCAGCCACTTGGCGTATTCGCTTTCGGTTACCACACGCGCTTTGCCAATCATTCCAGAATGGCTTTTGCCGCAATACTCTGCGCAGAAAATATCGAACGTGCCAGTCATCGTCGGCTCAAACGACATGGTCGTATAGCGGTTCGGCACGGCGTCCATTTTGGTGCGGAACGCGGGAATGTAAAAGCTGTGAATCACATCGCTTGAGGAGAGCAACAGTTTCACGGGTTTATTGACGGGCAACACCATTTCGTTGACGCTGTTCGTACCGTTGGGATAGTCAATCGCCCAAAACCACTTTTTTCCCGTTACTTTCAGCTCCATTGAGTTGGCAGGAATGACGCGCATATCCAAGTAGGACTTGAATCCCCAGAAGAAAATAATGAAGACGAGAACCGTTGGGATAAGTGTCCATGTGATTTCCAACTGGTTGTTGTGCGAAATCGGCGAGGTAAAGGTCGGCGCGCCAATGCGTCGGTATTTCCAGAGGAAATAGAGCGAAATCATCGTGATGAGAACGAACAAAATCACTGAGCCCCACGTGATAAATGCAACCAGCGAGTCCACATCGCTTGCGAACCGCGAGGCTTGCGGAAGCGTCATATTGGTTGCGCTATTCTGATTCATAGTTTAGAACTCCTTACTGCTTTTAATTGATGTCAAATTATCGGTCTAATTCAATTCCACGTCTGCCTTGACGGTGCGGTTGCGTTTATGCTTTGCGCTTTCACGCATCCAAAACACGCCAAGGAACACCGTTAGGGCGACAAGCGTCAGCGCACCAGCCACGCGCATGATGTTCATTGCCAGCGGCACATATTTTCCCGTCGTCGGGTCGTAATGAAAGCACGAGAGAATCAGTTTATCTACCGTGTTGCCGATTTTTCCTTCCGACGCTTCCATCAAGCCTAACTTCAAATCAAAGCGTTTGTAATCAATGCCGTAAAGGTATCGCGTGATTTTTCCGTCGGGCGAAATCAGATACGAGACCGCCGGGTGCGCGTATTCGTCGCGCGCTTTATCGTAGTAATACTTAAATCCGACCGCCATCGCCAAGCGCTGCGTATTTTCTTCTTTGCCCACAAGGAACGACCACCCGTTTTGCGCCTGTGGGAAACTCTCAGCATATCGGTTCTTTTTCGCCGCCGCAAGTTCCGATGTTTCTCGCGGGTCAATGCTGACGGTTAGAATCGTGTAATCTTTTCCGGCAACCAAGTCCAGCGATTTTGCGCTGTTCGCCACGCCGTTCAACACCAAGCCGCACAGCATCGGGCAACGGTAGTATGCCAGCGTGAGCAGTATCGGTTTGCCTTGATGCAAGTAGTCTTTCAGCGCAACCTCTCTGCCCGTCTCGTCGGTGAAGACAAGCGATTCAGGAAGCTGCGCACCTAAATGCTCATCGACCTGAATGTTCTCCAACTCTTTCGGCTTTTCCAAAATGATTTGAGCCTGCGCTGTCGCCGCTGCAACGCACAAGGCAAGAACCAAGTAAATTTTTCTTTTCAAAATAGTCGTTCTTGAGTAAGTCGTTAAAAATTGATTGTCCATGCGCGCGTCAGTCCCATCGTTTACTTTAAGCTTTCCCATCATTCGTTGTCTTTTCAATCCCCTTCTTCGTCTTCGGGCTTTTTAAGGCTTCGGACGAAGGCTGCAATGCCGATGCCGACGAGGAGAATCACGCTGCTCATCAACAGCGTTACTACGATTCCAGTAATCATGCGACGGCTTTTCGCGGCTGTGTCACGGCGCACTTCAAATCGCCCAATAATTCGGTATAAAAATTAAACGGCTTTCTGATGAACTTCGCGTTCATTTTTTCAACCAATTCCGATGCGTTGATAACGCCCTCTTCGCCAGAGATAATGAACACCGGAATCATCTTATTGACTTCCCGAATTTCTCTAATCAACTCCGCGCCGTTCATTTTCGGCATCCGCAAGTCAGTAATGACGCCGCAAATTGTCTGGCAATGCTTCATAAATTTTTCCAGCCCGTCAAAGCCGTTCTCGGCTTCAATCACCTCGTAGTTCTCCAATTCTAAAATATCGCACAGCGTCTCACGCAGCAAGTTGTCGTCGTCGACCAGCAAGATGGTCGGCTTTGTTTGCACATAACTCATACTTCTTTTTCCTTTCGGCACAACTAATTTACTTCTCAAATTTGTCAGGTTGTTGTTTTGTCTTGAATGAATAATGTGCTTAAAGACACTTGTTGAATTGTGGCGGCTCAACTTAATCGCCGCCGCCACAGCCGCCGCCGCAACCGCTACCACAGCCGCCGCCTGAATCTCCGCCGCCTGAGTCGCCACCACCAGAGTCGCTACTGCTTGAACTGTCGCCACCGCCGCCGAAGAGGTTGTCAAAAAATCCGCCGCCGCTTTTCTCGTCGCTGTCGCCACCGTCGCTGCCATCAGATACGAAGATGTCGCTACTGCCTAAACCGTCGCCTTCTTGCTTTTTCCTGTCTTCACGCGCTCGATTTGCCAATGCGAATGCGCCAGCGCCGCCCGCTGCTGCAAGTCCGCCGAAGAGCGGTTCGCCGCCGCCGCAGCCCGGAAGCACCAGTATGGCGATTGGCGCAAATACTACTGCTGCGCTTGCACCGAGAAACTTCGGTTTGGGAATCACCCAATTTTCTCGCGTGTTGATTTTCTTCAGTTCAGCAGCTTTCTTAAAGCGCACCTGTTCCGATTGCCAAATATCCGCCGGCGGTTCTTCGTTGAAGAAGGCGCGGTATGAGTCCAGCGTGCGGTTGTAGAGTGCGCCGTATTTTTCGCGCTCCGATTTTCCGCCCTTCGTCGGGTTATGATGAATGGGCTTTCCCAGCACGCCGTTGCAAAAATCGTCCCAATACGATTTGGTGTAGATGAGATGGAGATGCCATACCTCATCAACTTCTTCGGAGGGTGTTACCTCATGTCCAGCGCTGACGGCGAGAAACATGAAGCGTTTGTATTCTTCAATCACACGTTTAGCGTAGTTCAAAGACCAAGCGTTTTCACGTGCTAAACGTTTAGAAAAAGGATAGGCGGCATCAACAGCATCGAGCGAAACCGCGCTGATGCGATTCCAGAGATTTTGTTGCGTTGTCGTCATCATCGTCGTCTCCTTTCTTTTTAGTGGTGAATTTCAAGTGCATCATTGCGTCAAACTAAATCACGCCGTTTGGATTTTCCGCAACAGGTTGTTACTTCTCTGCCGTTTTTTTTGCGACAGGCTTAGCGTCTTTCTTCGCGTCTTTTGCATTGCTGTTGTCGGCACTCTCTTCAACAGGCAGCGCTGTTTTTTTCCGATAGGCTTCGTCGGCGATGCGCTTCATGGCTTCCGAAATCGGAATTTGATAGACGCCTTTTTTCTCATCGAGAACTTTGTAAGCATTGAGCGCACCGTCTTCGCGTTGGCGCAACTCGCGGAGTTGATTGCTTTCGGGCTTGAGCGCCGACTCGAGAATTTGTCGTTCTTTCGAGATAATGAAATACTCGCTCACGAGGAACATGATGAACCCAATGACGCATACGCCGATGATGAACGAGCCGATGATGCGTCCGCCATTGACGTCTTCTTTCTCGTAACCGCCGTCGTGTTGTTCGGGCGTATGTTGCGGCGTGGCGAGATGTTCCGACGTCGGCTGCATAACCTTCTTCTCCTCTGTTTCGGTCATAATTTAACTCCTTCCAGTCTGCTTAAACTCAATTGATAAAATTTACGATTTTTATTGATGGAATTTCAGTGAAATTTCCAAGCGTGGGTCGCCGATAGGCACAATGGGCTTGGAGACCAAGCGTGTCCAGAACGTCCATAGAAAAATGCCGCCGATACCCGCCAGCGTTGTCAGGTGCATCCATGACAGCCCGATGCCGTGATGTGCGTGTGCAGCGTCGGCAGCGCCATGCGCACCCATGCTCGGCATCACCAGCCAGAAGTAATCGACGACTTGCATGAAGAGCATCCACAGCGTCAGGACTCTGAGTATCGCGGGATTGCGTTTGACGGCGCGGAACATCAAGGTAAAAAACGGAATTGCAAAATGCCCGACGATTAAAAAGATGCTCACATATTCCCAGCCGTGTTCCCAACGGTGTTTGTAGAACAGCGTTTCTTCATCAATGTTGCCATACCAAATCAGCATAAATTGCGAGAAGCCGATGTAGGTCCAGAACACTGTGAAGCCAAACATCAATTTGCCCAAGTCGTGATAGTGTTCGACCGTGATGGCTTTATCCAACACATTTTGACTGCGCAAGTAGAGCGCGAATTGGGTGATAAACGCCAGAGTTGCCCACCAGCTTCCTGCGAAGAAATACACGCCGAAAATCGTGGAATACCAATGCGGGTCGAGCGACATCACCCAGTCCCATGCAGCGAAGGTAATCGAGAGCGCGAAGACGAAAATGCCCGGCGCACTGATGGCTTTCATGCGGGCGCGATGTTCGTCTTTGTAGCCGCCGTCCATATCCATTGAGGCTTTGTAGAGCAGAAACGCGAGCGTTGTCCAAATTGCAAAGTAAATGAACGCTCTGATGAGAAAGCCTGTCGTGTTGAGCCAGCCGGCTTTGTGTTGCAACAGTTTATCGGTGGCGACCGCATCGGCGTGCGACCAATGGTAGAGGTCGTGAATGCCGACCGCAATCGGGATAAAGAGAATCGCCATGACGGGCATTGCCATCATAATCGACTCGGTGATGCGGCGAAGCACTGTGCTCCAATCGGCGCTGACGATGTGGTGTAACATCGTAAAAAAGAGTCCGCCGAGTGTAATGCCGAGCCAAAAACAATACGCCACGAGATAGGCATGGAAGAATTGTTCTCTGTCCATGAAAAATCCGCCGATGCTCGCTACCAGACCCGCGATGCCCAATACCAGCGCAATCGTGCCGAAGCGGCTTTCCTTTGTGAGTTGAAAATCTTGAACGCTCATAGTTTCGTCCTTTCGTTACTGCTTGATAAATTCTTTACGCATTTCTTCGGGCACGTCGGCGATGCTTGCATTTTGGCTGCGTTGTAAGGCGCGAATGTAAGCGACGATTGCCCAACGGTCTTGCGCCGAAATTTGCGCTTTATATCCCGACATATTTCTGATGCCATTGGAGGCGACGAGAAACAAGTGTCCGTCTGGCACGGCGCGGATTCTGGCTTCGTGCAAACTCGTCGCCATCATATTGCCCCGTTCCATCATGATGCTCTTGCCGTCGCCGACGCGGCTATGGCATGGTGCGCAATAAATGTTATACCGTTCCTGACCGCGCTGCAAGGTTTCTAAGTTGATTTCAATCGGCGCAACCGCGACCGTGTCGCCCGCTTTGGTAACACCTGCATAAAAAATCGTGTTGTCTTTCAGGTAGCCTCGCGCGACGGTGCCAGCAACGGGCATACGCATTGCCGAGCCGTCTTCAAAGAAGTCGCTTTTGCGATGCGGCTTTAACTTTTCTTGTGTATCCATATTCGGGTTGATATGAATCGGCGGCTGGTCGCCCGGCAAGCCGCGAAAGCAGCCCGTAAGTATGGTTGCCATAAACAGCCAAGTCGCCAAGCCTAAAATTTGTCGTTTGTTTTCGCGGTTCATTTTGCTACCTCCATCGTTTTGCTTGCAGCAGTCTGTGTTGCTTCCTCGAGTTCTTGTTCTTCAATCGGTCGATGCACCAGTTCAATGTTTTTTCCGCCGATGCTTTCAAGGAAGGCTTTTGTCTCGCGCACGTTGAATTTTTTATCCCACGCGAAAATCGCCAAGAAAAATCCGTCGTCCGTTACTTTGGCGAAGCGGTCGCTGTAGAAAATCGGGTGAAAAAAGCGCGGCATTTTGTTCAAATAGAACATGCCGATAATTGCTGTAAATGCCGACGACAGCACCATCAGCTCGAACATAATCGGGACGGACGGCGGCAGGCTGAAAAACGGTTTGCCCGAAAAGACGAGCGGATAATCGACCGCGCCCATCCACCATTGCATCCAGATAGCGAATAAAAATCCGCAGAAGCCGACGCCGAAGACCAGAAACCCAAGCGGCGATTGGCGCAGCCCCATGGCGTCGTCCATGCCGTGAATCGGAAACGGCGAGTAGACTTCATAGCGGTCGTATCCGGCGTTGCGTGTGGCTTCGGCAGCGCGCAGGAGCTCGGCGGGATTATCGAACTCGGCAAGCACTGCGTCGGTTTCTTCTTCAATGAGAATCCGTAAGGCTTCTTGTTTGGCTTTCTCCGCATTGCGGTTCATATCGTCAAAATTCTGACGGCTTTGAGTCATTGCGTCCATGGTTAGCGTCCTCCGTTTTTCGTTTCAAGTTCGGCGGCTTTTTCCTCCGCGTGTCCATTGCCTGAATGTGCGTCGTGTCCGTTGCTGTGTCCGTCGTGATGTCCGTAGCCTTCCCAATGCGCGTTGGCTTGCGGCAAGACACCCTTGACTTCCGAGATAGCAATCATCGGCAGCCAGCGCAGGAAGAGCAGAAACAGGGTCATAAACACGCCAATTGAACCGACGAAACTGCATACATCGAAAATCGTCGGCGTGTAGTATTTCCAACTTGACGGCACAAAGTCGGTCGCCAGCGATGTTACGGTGATGACGAAGCGCTCGAACCACATTCCGATGTTGATGACAATAGAGACGACGAACATCACGGGAATGTTGGTGCGCAGTTTCTTGAACCAGAAGAGCTGTGGCGACACGACGTTGCAGAAAATCATTGACCAATATGCCCAAGCGTAAGGTCCCGTCGCGCGTTTGATGAAGATGCTCGATTCGTATTCGTTGCCGCTATACCAAGCAATGAAAAATTCGCAGGCGTAGGCGTAGCCGACCATCATGCCCGTTACAAGCATAATGATGTTCATCTTCTCCAAGTGCTGCATGTTGATGATGTCTGCCATTTTCGGGTAGACCATGCGCGTGAGCGTGGCGAGTGTCATCACCATAGCAAAGCCAGAGAAGATAGCACCAGCAACGAAGTATGGCGGGAAAATCGTTGTATGCCAGCCCGGAATGATTGAGGTGGCGAAGTCAAACGACACGATGCTATGCACCGACAAGACGAGCGGCGTCGAGAGTCCGGCGAGAATCATATATGCCCGCTCATAGTGTTTCCATTGACGGTTTCCGCCGCGCCAGCCCATAGCGAAAAATCCGAGAATGTATTTGCGAATGCCGGGCGTGGCACGGTCGCGCAGCGTGGCAAGGTCGGGAATGAGTCCAACATACCAAAAGAGGAGCGACACCGTGAAATACGTCGACACCGCGAACACGTCCCACATCAGAGGCGAGCGGAAGTTCACCCACATGTGCATCTGGTTCGGGAGCGGAAAGAGCCAGTAGTCGAGCCATTGGCGTCCGGTGTGAAACGCCACGAACGTCGCCGCGCAGATAACGGCGAAAATCGTCATTGCTTCCGAGAAGCGGTTAATCGAGGTTCTCCATTTTTGGCGGAAGAGAAACAAAACGGCGGAAATGAGCGTGCCGGCGTGTCCGATACCGACCCACCAGACGAAGTTGGTAATATCCCACGCCCAGCCGACGGTGGTGTTGTTTCCCCAAATGCCAATGCCTTTGAAGAGCAAATAGGTTGTGGTGGCAATCCAGAGACCTGCCATACAGACTGAAATACCGAAGGCAATCCACCACGCTTTGGGCGCGGGATTTTCGGTGATTTCGCTGACGTGCTGCGTAATCGTATGGAACGTTGGATTTCCATCGATGAGCGGGCGGTCGATTGCCGCTGGATGCTTCTGCTGATGTTCGACTGTTGCTGCCATAACTTCCTTTCCTCTGTTTATTGTTCTCGCAAGATGTTCCTTGCAGAGTTCATTTTTCTAAATGTGTCTAAGTCTGTTTGAGACGCTCTCGATACTGTTTTATGTCAATACTCGTCTTCGGGATGCCGCGTCTTTTGGCGTTTCGGCGGCTCTGGTGCAACGGGCTTTTTCGGCGCCTCGCTGTGCATTCGCTTGAATTCCAGAATCGTAAAGGTTACACCGCCCGAGATAAGCAGCGTGATAAGAACGCCAAAAATGATGAGCGCGGTGTTATCCATAGTCTTACTCCCGATTGATTGGCGTTCTGGTAAAGGCACTTCTGAAATACAAGCCTAAGGCGATATTTCCGGCAACCCAAATTGCCACAAGTTGTCCAGTGTCTTTATCGCCCACGACGAACCACAAATAATTTCCAAATGCGTATGCCAGAAATACCGCGCCTAAGAAGAAAAAATCAAACGGGCGCAGGCTTTTCGTGCCGCCGTCTTTAAGCGATAACGCCATTCCGACCAGCGCAAGCAGCGTTACGACCGCACCAACTCCAAGCACCATATTATTCGTCTCCCATTCTTTGGCTCGTCGTAGCGATGTTTCTGAAATAAATTCCTAACACCAAATTCGTCGGCACCCAAAGGCTGACGAACACCGCTTCTTCCTTGTTGCCGCTCAGCAACAGGTAGTTCGCCAATACAAAGGCGACAAGCGACGAGGCGAAGAAAAAGAAATCCGACGTTCTAAACATATCGTTTGGATTTACGCTTTGTGATTTGAGTCGTGATGCGCCGTCTCCAATTCAGGATTCGGATTGCGCAGTTTTGCCAAATACGATGTTCTCGGTTTCACATTGAGTTCCGCCAAGAGTTCGTATTTGCGATTTTGTTTTTTCAACTGCGCCACTTTGCTGTTCGGGTCGAGAATGTTGCCGAAGACGATGGCGTCCGTTGGGCAGACTTGCTGACACGCCGACAAGATTTCGCCGTCGACGAGTTCGCGTTTTTCATTCTTCGCCAAAATTTGCGATGTGTGAATGCGTTGCACGCAGTAGGTGCATTTTTCCATCACGCCACGCGAGCGCACCGTTACTTCGGGGTTCATCGCCATTTGAACTGTCAGTGGCACTTCACCGCCCCACACCATGTTGTCGTTCTGGAAATTGAAGTAATTGAACCGACGCACTTTATACGGGCAGTTGTTGGCACAGTAGCGCGTGCCGATGCACCGATTGTAAATCATAGAGTTCAATCCTTCGTTGTCGTGAACCGTCGCGGCGACGGGGCAGACCTGTTCGCACGGCGCGTTCTCGCAATGCTGACACGCGACAGGCTGATAGACCATTTCGGGATTGTTCATATCGTTGCCCGCAAAGTAACGGTCGATGCGAATCCAGTGCATGTGTCTGCCGCGCGCGGTTTGCTCTTTGCCAACAACGGGAATGTTGTTTTCGCTTTGACAGGCAATCGCGCACGCATTGCAGCCGATACAGGCGTTCAAGTCAATCACCATTCCCCATTGATGTCCTGAATCGAGTTTAACAGGCGACTCGTAGAGGTTTGTCGGCTTGAAGTGCGGAATTTTTTTATCGACAAACTCTGGCTCTTTTTTGTATTCGGCAAGCGTGCCTTCGACGACAATCGCTCTGCCTTCCATTGTGCCGAAATACTGCGTTGAGGCAACGAGCGTCTCCGCATTTGTTTTGACAATTTCAACGCCCGTTCCGAAATCTGCCGCGTCTGTGGTGCGCAGCGCGTAGGTATTGCAGCCAACGCCATTGCCAACGCGACCAACCGCGGTTCGTCCGTAGCCCAAGAGGAGCGTAACGGAGTTATCGGCGAAGCCCGGCACAACCCAAACCGGACTTTCAATTTCTTTTCCTTTGAAACGCAGTTTTACTTTCTCACGCTCATGTTCGCTAAGCGCAAAGGTTGCCTTCAAGCCCAATGACTTCGCGGTCTCTTGACTCATCAGCGCGGCGTTGTCCCATGTAACTTTCGCAATCGGGTCGGGCAATTCTTGTAGCCACGCATTGTTGGCATATCTGCCGTCGTAGGTCGATGGAGACGGATGAAAGACCACTTCAAGGTTCTTGCTATCCGCCGCAGTTGTTGCAAATGGTTTTTCCGAGAGCAATTTTGAAACGGCGTTGCCGCCCAAGTATGTGTTCTTCGCCCGTTCTGCGAGGTCGGCGGGTTTCTCGTCTTTTCCTTTGCGTTCCATTAGCCGCGCCAAGACAGCATCAACTGTTTTCGCCCACTCGATTCGAGCGTAGGATTTTTGCGATGCGCTGTTTTCAATCACGCCGTCGTGCAACGCTTTGCGCCAGAAGTCTTCAAACGGGCCAGTTGCCTCTTTTTTCCATGTCTCACGCACGAGGTCGTAGCCTTTGACTTCAACGCCCGTCGTGATGAGATTCAGCACCTCGACGGTGCTTCTTGCGTCGGCATAGAGCGGCGCGATAAGCGGCTGGATGAGGCTTGCTGTGCCGTCGGCAGAGCGCGCGTCGCCCCACGACTCCAAAAAGTGCGCTTTCGGCAACTGCCATTCGGAGGCTTTCGCGGTTTCGTCGTTGTGGCTTCCGAAATGAATTGTGTGTGTTACTTTTTTGAGCGCATCGGCAAAGTTCAGGTCTGCTGGTGCGTTGTAGATTGGATTGACACCGAGCATCACGAGCGTTTCAATGCCGCCCGCCTGCATGTCTTTAACGAAGGCGGCGAACTTTTCGCGGCTCGGCGTTACCGCGTCTTTGAAACGGCAATACGAGACAGTCTTGTCGAGATTGCCGAGCGCGTCGTTGAGCGCATGCACAAGCGCATGAACCAACGCGGGCTGCTGCCGACCAGCGACGAGAACCGACGCGCCTTTGTTGGCGAGCAAGTCTTTGGCAACGGCGGCAATCCATTTCTTATCAAAATTGTGCGACGCATACGCGCTTAGGTCAAGCGGCAGGGACAAGCCTTGCGCTTTCAATTCCAGTGCCAGCGCAGCAACAAAGGCGCCGATTTGACGCGACTGCAAGCGCAAGCGATGGTCTGCCATTGCGCCGGTCAAACTAAATGCACTCTCGACCGCATAGAGCCGATTCATCGTGTCCTTTTCGCTGGTAATGCGCCGACCGTCGATGAAGCCCCGTGAATTAACGATGTGTTCCGATTCGCGCTGGAAAATATCGGCATCGAGCGCCAGCACGACTTTCGCATTTTGATACGCGTAGATGGGCTGCATTGCCACGCCAGTCGCTATGCGAATTCCCTCGAAGATGTTTTCGTCGCTCACGGGTTCATAGGCAACAACTTTCGCCTCTGGATACGCAGCGAGAAAATCGTTGGTCAATCGAGCAAGCGTCGGCGAGGCAAACGATTCGGTCAGAATTGCCAAGCCTTTTCCATTTTGCGATTTCAGGCGTGAGCTTTCGCTGCGCCAAAAGTCGACGAAGGCTTGCCACGTCGAGTCGGCGCCATTGAGCGTAATTTTTTTTGCGCGGTCGGGGTCGTAGAGATTCAAAATTTCCGCCTGAGCAAATGCGTTTGTTTTTCCGAGACTCGACGGGTGCTTTTCATTGCCCTCGATTTTCGTTGGACGGCCTTCGTGGCTCTTGACGAGAACGCCGTAAGCGTTAAGCCCAAACGGCATCGTTGTCGCGTAGTATTGCGAGAGTCCCGGAATGATGTCTTCGGGCGCTTTGACATACGGCACGATTTTCTCGACTGGTCGTCGGCACGCAGACAGCCCTGCCAGCGCCATTGACGCGCCCATCAGCGTCAGAAACTTACGGCGCGACATCGGGTCTTTGAGGTCTTCGACGCCCTCGGGAAACTCTCTTGCCGCCCATTCTTCAAATTCGGGCGTGTCCAATTTTTCTTCAATGCCGCGCCAATACGATTTTCCGTCGTGGCCTTCAGGCAGTTCGATTTTAGGCAAAATTCGTTTCATAGTCTTACTGCGGTAATCTTGCTACGGTTACTACGGTTTATTTCGTGCGAGGTCGTGCGAGGTCGTGCGAGCGTGAACTCACTCCTCGCTTACAGTTCTAAGCTGATTTCATTAGCGATGACAGCCAGAGCATTCCACTGGCGGATTCAGTTTCTTTTCCTTCTTGGCTTGCGCGGCAAACTCTGCTTGATTGACTGGCATGACATAGTTCATGTTCGTTACTTCGCTTGTCGGACGCAAATGCGGTTCGGGATTGCGGTGGCAGTCCAAGCACCAGCCCATCGAGAGTTGCTCGACTTGCATCACGACTTCCATTTGCGCCACATTGCCGTGGCAACTCTGGCAGCCGACGCCTGCGCCGACGTGCGCACTGTGGTTGAAATAGGCGTAATCTGGCACTTTGTGAATTTTCACCCACTCAATTGGTTTGCCATTCGACCAACTTTCGCGCACAGGCAAGAGCTTTTCGCTCTTCGGCAAGATGTGTTTCTCGTGGCAGTTCATACAGGTTTGCGTCGGCGGCACACTGGCGACAGCGGATTTTTCGACCGACGTGTGGCAGTAGCGGCAGTCCATGCCTAAATCGCCTGCGTGCAGTTTGTGGCTATACGGCACAGGCTGTTGCGGGCGGTAGCCAACGTCGATTGCCTTCGGCGAGGCATAATACCAGAACCCCAGCGTAATCAACCCGAGCAAAGCGGGAACACCAATCGCAGCGAGCGTTGGAATTTTATTTGTCCATTTCGGAAAGAGTTGAGCCATACTTCTACGTCCTTTTCTTTGTTCTTGGAGTTTTAATCAATTCAACCGTTAGTAAAAAAGCCGTGCGAGCGTCTCGGCGCGCTCTCCGGTGAGTTTGAAAATCACGCTGTCAGCAATGAGCGCAAGGAACAGCGCGAAGAGATAGACAATTGAGTAGCCGAAGACTTTTCGCATATTTTCCTTGCTGTAATTTTCCCGTGCGTCCCACACTTTTTTCGTAAAGAACGCGCCAAGTAGCACCGATGAAATCCAATACACCCAGCCGCCGAACACTGCCGCCAGCGCAAGCGTTGTGGCAACGGTAACGAGCGTGTAAATCCAAATTTGTCGGAGCGTTTCTTCATCGCCTTTGACCACAGGCATCATTGGCAGACCGACTTTCATGTAGTCGTCTTTGCAGAACATTGCCAGCGCCCAGAAGTGCGGCGGCGTCCAGAAGAAGACGATGGCGAACAAAAGATAGGCTTCAAGTGCAACATTGCCCGTGATGGCTGCCCAAACGCCGATGGGTGCCATTGCGCCTGCGGCACCGCCAATGACAATGTTTTGGGGCGTATTCGGCTTGAGCCAAAGCGTATAGAAAAATCCGTAGAAAATGATGGTGCCAAGCGAGAGCAGTGCGCTAAGCCAATTGAACATCAATCCGAAAATGAGAACGCCAACGGCGGCAATCGTGATGATGAACACCAGCGCTTGGTTAGGCGTGATTTTTTCTTGAGGCAATGGACGGCGCGATTTGGTGCGCGCCATTTTTGCGTCAATGTCGCGCTCAAAGTATTGGTTGAGCGCGTTTGCTGCACCGCCAGTCAAATAAACGGCGAGCAGAATCATCATCGCTTTGAACGGCTCGTTGAGCAGGCTGCCTTCCATAAAAAGCGCGACCGCGCCAGAGAACACCACCAAGAGCATAATTGTCGGCTTGGTGAGTTGAACGTAGCTTGCCATCACATCTTTCAGCGAGATGTGCTTCGGAGCAGCAACATCGATTTTTGGAGCGACATCATTGACTGTCATCGTGAACTTCCGTAGAAAAAAGGTTACACCCTGCGACCGGGAACTGTGCTGCGCAAGAAATCCTATGAAGTGAGAATGCAGAGGCGTAGGCGAGACTATCCATCGCTTTGAACAGCGGCATGCGCTGGGTGGCGCATAGCTGCGGGTAACTGCCAAAATAATACTGCATGGCTACTTTCATTTTTTCCGCTTGACCTGCCAACGCTCACTGTAAGCGTGGGTAACTCAAGCCACTACATTCATTTTTTTTGCTGAGAGCAACATACAAAAAAAACGATTCGGGTCAAAGGAAATTTTCAATTTCGCGAAAAAAATGTTCATAACCAACGTAAAACTCTGGCGCTTACGGTCGATTTAGCCGTTTTGGTCGATTTACTATTCAGTCGTCGCTGTCGTCGATGCGGTGCGCTTCGCGTTGGCGCGTGATTTCTTCGCGGCGTTTGCGCTGCGTCGTCCAACTGCGCGTCTTCACAAATCGATATGCGGCGTAAAGCACCAGCACGGCGGTCATCGTCAAGCCATATTGCCGCGTTGTGTCGTTTGAGCCGAGTTGCGAATAGACAACAAACGCCAAGATGAGGAACATCACGGCGAACCCGTAGCCCGCAACCTCGTTGAATGTGAATCCGCCGAGAATGCCTTTGGTTTGATTTCGCGCCCGAATCTTCGAGCCGATGCTCCCTTTTTCGGGCAGTATAATTTTTTCGTCGTCTGTCTCTTTGCCGTTTTTGGGCGCGTTGCCGTTTTGAAAATATCTTTCTTCGTTCATAGTTCGTCGGTTGAAATGATTGGACTCTTTTCTGAGTGGCAGTCTGAATATAAACCGCGCGGATTCGTCTCTGCAACATTCTCCGCTCGATTTAAGTTATATTTCGGGCAAATGGTTGAAGTATGAGCAATATGCCAACGCTTGAGACGAAGTTCATCACGCTTGCCGGGTATTCGCATCGATATGTGGAAGCGGGCGCAGGCAACGAGACCATTTTTCTCGTGCATGGATTTTCATCGTCGCTCGATGCCTTCGAGAAAGTCATTCCGCTGTTCGCGCGGACTTACCGCGTCTTGGCGTTGGATTTACTTGGATTCGGGCAGTCTGAAAAGCCGCTCAATGTCCGCTATACGCTGTCGTTATATTCCGACTTGATGCTTGAATTTTTGCAACAAACCGACGCGCTCGGCAGCGGCAAACAACTCTTTGCGGTGGGACACTCGATGGGCGGGAAGTATTTACTTGCGCTCTCGCTTCTGCACCCAAACGCACTGACGAAACTCGTCATCAGCAACACGGACGGGTTTATCTATGTGCCGTCAATGGTTCGAGCCGCCAGTTTTTGGGGCGTGCGGCACTTGGTTCGACGCATGGTGTCGAATCCCAACTTCGTGCGCAAAACGATGCAGAATGTCTATCACGACAGTTCGCTCATCACGCCCGACCATTTCAAGCGCAATGTCGAGATGGTTCAGAGCCGCGAAAACTTCGACGCCATGATGGCACTCAACCGCGATTATCGATACCTCGATTTGCGTCGGACTGGGCTGCGCGCGCGGCTTTCGGAACTCACGTTGCCTGTGCTGATTGTATGGGGCGAGCAAGACCGGTTCATTCCGCCGAAATACGCGGCTATTGCCAAGCGCGAAATTCCGAACTCGACGCTTCAGATGATTCCGAACTGCGGACACGTGCCAATGGTCGAGAAACCAAACGAATTTGTTCAGCTTTCAACTGCGTTTTTCAACTCTTGAAATTTCACATCACGGCTATGCGCTCACGCATGTTTTTTTCTCTGTTGATTTTAACCATCGCCACGCTCGGCGGGCCACATTTGGCAGCCCAAACAGACAGCGCAGCGACCCGTAAATCCGCCGCATCGGAAAAGCCCGCCAAAAATTTTTCAGCGAAGTTTCTTGTCGCATGGTGGAATGTGGAAAATCTCTACGACCCCACGCGCACGTCCGACGCAGGCGGCGACTTCACGCCGAAGGGCAAACAAAATTGGACACAGGAACGGCTGACGCAAAAATTTAAAAACCTCGCGCAGGTCATTAAAGATATGTCCAAGGCGCGCGGCTTCGACCTGCCCGATGTGATGGGCTTCGGCGGCGTCTCGCGTCAGTGGCTGCTCGATACGCTGTTCCAAAAATATTTGAACGCACGCAGTTACCGAACCGTGTATTATGAATCGCCCGACGAGCGCGGACTCGATGTCGGCATTGTCTTCAACGCTGCAAAGTTTCAACTTGACTTTTCAAGCAACTACACGGTCAAGCTCGATTCGGGCGACGCGAAAACGCGCGATATTGTGCTTGCAAAATTGGATTATCAAGGCAGAATTTTGAGCGTCGTTTGCACCCACTGGAATAAGCCCATCGCCAATCTCGACCTTTCCGAAGAAAAGCGCGTCAAGGCAGCACGGCTCCTGCGCGGCGTCATCAACAGTCTGAGCGAAGGCGAAAAAGACAAACCGAAAACCGAAGCCGACATCGTCGTTCTGGGCGACTTCAACGATACGCCCGACGCTCCATCTATCACTGATGCGCTTCGCGCCGTCGGCGACACCGCTGCCGTTGTTGCCTCTCAAAATGCGCTGCTCTATAATTTCGCCGCGCGCTATTCTGGCATTGGCACGTATTACCATCGTGGCAAGTGGCAACGGCTCGACCAAGCCATGGTTTCCAAAGGTATGTTCGACTCCAAAGCGTTTTTCGTCGAGCCAGACGGGTTCGCGTGTTTTTCGGCGCCGTATCTCTATGAAGCCTCCCGCCGCAGCGAGCCTTTCGGCAAACCGCTTCCCACATACTCCGAACAGCGTTACTTAGGCGGCTACTCCGACCATTTGCCGATTTCGCTCATTGTCTATTTCAAGTAACGCGCAATGCCGCCAGTTATTTCAGTCGAGCGGCTTCGCAAAGAGTATCGCTCGTTCAAAAAAGAAGCAGGGCTTGCGGGCGCGATAAAGAGCCTGTTTAAGCGCGAGTATGACCGTCGCGTCGCCGTCGATGATGTCTCGTTTGACATTGAGCGCGGCGAACTCGTTGGCTTTCTCGGTGCAAACGGCGCGGGCAAAACCACGACGCTGAAAATTTTATCGGGACTGCTCTACCCAACATCGGGCAAGGTCAGCGTCTTGGGCTTTACGCCATCGGACCGTAAAGACGACTTTCGGCGACAGTTCTCGATTGTTCTCGGACAAAAAAATCAACTTCTTTGGGATTTGCCCGCCGAAGATTCGTTTCTTCTGCTCAAAGAAATCTACGAAATTCCAAACGATGACTTTCAGCGTCAGCTCTCATTGCTCACGACCCTGCTTGGCGTTACGGACAAACTTGGCGTTCAGCTTCGGCGGCTTTCGCTCGGCGAGCGTATGAAAATGGAACTCATCGGCTCGCTTTTGCACAAACCCAAAGTGCTGTTTCTCGATGAGCCGACGATTGGACTCGATGTGGTGGCGCAGAAAACGATTCGTGAGTTCATCAAAACCTACAACGAAACCGAACAAACGACCATTCTCCTCACGAGCCACTATATGCAAGACATTGAGACGCTGTGCAAGCGCGTGATTATTATTGACGCGGGCAAGATTTTTTTCGATGGCGCTCTCGAGAAAATCATCGGCGAGTTTTCGTCCGAAAAAGTTTTGTCGCTTGATTTTTCGTCGCCCGTCGAGCGCGAGCGGTTGGAGCGCTTCGGCGTCGTCGAAGACTGGTCGCCCGTCTCGGCGAAGTTGCGCGTGGCGCGCGCGTCAATTTCAAAAACGTCTGCCGAGATGCTCGCCACGTTGCCCGTGCATGATTTGAACATTGAGGAAGTGCCAATCGAGGACGTCATTCGCAGCATTTTTGCCTCAAGGGTTTAGCACCGTTGGCGTTACGCAATCGTTAAATTTTTAGAAATGCCACCGATTGCTTTGCAGATGTGAATTTTACCGCGCTTTTTGGCATTGTTTACAGTATTGCGCTTGCAACAAAGCGGCGTATATTGGGCAACCGTAACGATATCAGCCAAATTTTCATCGCCAACATATCTGCAAAACACAACCTTGTTGTATGAACGGTAAAATTCTCATTGTTGACGACGAACCTAACGTCCTCATTTCGCTCGCTGCGCTATTCAAAGAGGCAAAACCGCAGCCGATAACGGCATCGCGCGCGCGCACTGCCTTACAAATTTTGCGTTCCAATACAGACATTGATGTAATCGTCAGCGACCAGCGTATGCCCGATATGACTGGCGTTGAGTTGTTCAAAGAAGCCAAAGAAATCAGCCCGTCAACAGTTCGCATTTTGCTGACGGGCTATTCCGACCTGAACGAAGTCTTGAACTCGGTTAATAGCGGCGAAGTGTATCGATATATTCTCAAGCCATGGGACGCCCAGAAGCTCCGCACCACCGTGCGTTTGGCTTGTGAAATTTCGCAGCGCACCAAGCGCTTGATGACAACGATGGGCGAAAGCGCTCCGCCGAAGCCAGTCGTTGTTGAAAAAATGCCGATTATGTTTATTGACAACAACCATACACATCTCAACTCGTTCAAGGAAATTTTCGCGCCCAACTACGTCGTCAATATCAGCAGTTCCGCCGAGTCCGCGATGGATGTCTTGAAACGCTCACCGATTGCGGCGATTGTTACCGAGCTCAATCTGCCCGACACCAACATGGTCGAGTTTCTGACCAGCATTAAAGCGCGTCATCCGCATACAGCAATCATCGTGCTAAGCTCGATTAAAGATTCCAACCTCGCCATTCAGCTTATCAATCAAGTGCAGGTGTTCCGCTACCTTGTTCGCCCGCTCCGGCGCGACGCGCTCGAGAACACCATTCGCACTGCCGTCGAGCTTTACAAAACCTACACGGCAACACCCGGACTTAACGCGAAAATTCAAGAAGAGGAAATTTTGGGTCTCAATCCTGCTCTGTAAGTTTCTCTGGTCGCTCTCGCTTGTCGAATGCGGAAATACTTGTTCGTCTATCGCACATCGCTGCGTCGGTTCATTGAGTATCGTGGCGAACTCGTCATTGACGCAGTTGGCAAAGTCCTCATTCCGATTTCGGTTCAGTATTTGCTTTGGCGCGCGATTACCAGTTCTGCCGCCGACGGCAAAATCGCGGGCTATGACTTCCCTTCACTTTTTCAATACAGCGTATTTAGCATTTTAATTTTCAACCTCATCAACACTGATTTCGTCGAGCGTGAAATCGCCCGCTCCATTCGCGAGGGCGACTTGAATAAGTTTCTTTCCAAGCCAGTCGATTTTGCGTTGTATTACTTTATGGTGTTTGTCGCCGATTGCACGCCCGTGATGTCGGCTGGGGTAATCGTCTATGCGCTCTCTGCGCTCTTCGGCGCGGTTGCCGCCAGCTTTGTCAATTTTATTTTTGGCGCGCTGATGATTGTTGCGGCTATGATTGTCGCATTTCACTTGGCGTTCCTCATTGCGCTCTTGGCATTTTGGATGGACGAAATCTGGACGCTGACGACGATGAAAAATCTCACGCTGTGGTTTCTGACAGGACAGCTCATTCCGCTCGATATGTTTCCCAATTCAGCACAGCGCATCTTGAAGTTCCTTCCGTTTGGATACTTGTCGTTTTTTCCCGCGAAAATTTTTACGGGCAGCCTTGCCGTCGGCGAGATTTTATTCGGCTTCGTGGTGGTTTGTTCTTGGGCGATGCTGCTGTATCTTTCAGCGCGATTGTTTTGGAACTACGCACTGCACAAATACGGCGCATTCGGCGGATAAAAACTCTCTTCACATGAAACTTGCCATTGGCAGCGATGAGCGCACAGCGCTTACCGACGCAGTTATCGCGGAACTTGAATCGAAGGGACATTTGGTTGTGCGCTTCGGCGCGCTCTCGGAACAGTCGTCCCCGGCGGAACGTCGGTGGACATCCGCAGCGCACGCCGTGGGCAACGCCGTTGCGCGAGGTGAGTGCGACAACGGCATTTTATTTTGCTGGACAGGCACAGGCGTCTCGATAGCAGCCAACAAAATTCACGGCATCCGCGCCGCGCTCTGTATTGATGCCGAAACTGCCAAAGGCGCACGACGCTGGAACGATGCGAATGTCTTGGTGATGAGCCTTCGCTTAACATCGGAGGCGGTTGCCAAGGAAATTCTCCGCGAGTGGTTCATCACACTGCCCGATTCAGATTTGGAAAACAGCGCCTGTCTTGCCGCGCTTGCAGATATAGACGAGGCGAATAGAAACCGTTTGGCAAAAATCGGGTTAATCCACGACCAAAAAATCTGACCATAGGATGTCAACGAGAAAGCACCTTCAAAAAACATCGGGCAATAACGTGGGGACACCGCTTGTCGGCATCATCATGGGGTCGGATTCCGATCTGGAAACCATGCGCGAAGCGGCGTCTGTTCTCGCCGAATTTGCGGTGCCATTTGAAATGAAAATCATCTCTGCGCATCGCACGCCCGACGATATGGCGAGCTATGCAAAATCTGCGCGCCGGCGTGGCTTGAAGGTCATCATTGCAGGCGCAGGCGGCGCAGCGCATTTGCCCGGCATGACCGCCTCGCACACCACCTTGCCCGTCATTGGCGTTCCAGTTCCATCGCGCACGCTCTCTGGCGTCGATTCGCTTTACTCGATTGTACAGATGCCCACGGGCATTCCTGTCGCCACCGTCGCTATTGGCAACGCTAAAAACGCGGGCTTGCTTGCCGCACAGATTTTATCGACGTTCGACGACGCGCTCTCGGAAAAACTTGATGCCTATCGCAAACGCCTTGCGTCGGAATCGCGGAAGAAGAATCAAAAAATCAATGTCGTCGCTTCGCCCGACCCGGTTTGATTTTTCCTATCGCCGTCCTATCTTTCGTTTCCTGTGGTTGTTTCGACACGCTCGATTCAGACGGGGTTGACTCAAATTTATTTTCACTTAACACACTTCACTGCGCTATGTCGAAACAGCCGCCTGCCCAGTCGTTTAGCGACACCGACTTTAAACTCGACCCACAAAAAGAAGCAGAGTTTTACAAAATCGTTGAAGAAAAATACGGCGGCGATTTGCACGCAGCACTGCACCGCGCCGTAGATTATTTTCTGATGCACGAAAAGTCGCGCTCGCTCAAACAAGTCTCGGACACCTTGCGCGAAATTCAAGGGAAGATTTCGCACATTCGTGAAATGACGTCGCAGCTCTCGAATACGGTCAAAGACATCAACGAGACTAATGCCAAGCTCCAAGAGCGGCGCGCTGCCGACCAATCCTCTCCGAAATCGCCGTAGCCAGCGCCACGGTCGTTCTTTTTATCGCGCTTCTGAATCCGCTGCGAGCATCGTATTTTCAAGGTGTTCAACCTCAACTCAAACTTCTTGCAGTATGGCAAAGATCAGAATTACAGATACACGCGCCTCGCAAGCTTTGTTGGAAGAAGAAGCAGAACGCGCATTTTGGAAATCGTTCCGTGCAAAGTATCAGCCTCCGTTTCTCTTGCTTGTATTGTTTTTTGTCGGCTTGCTTGTTACGGCTTGGATTGTCTATAAGCCGTCGCTTTCGGCAATGCTGCTTGGCATTCTGGGCATTTATCTTTTCTCGCGCATTCTTTACAACGCCATCTTCGGCGGTCACATTAGATCGCGCGACGTTTGGATAATAATTTTGCTGTCATTTGTAATATTTGTCGACATAGTCGGTGCCGGTCTCTCACATCTTCACGAGCTCGAGTCGCGTTGGGCGCTGCTGGCCAAGCCTACGCGTTTTCGCGCCGCTCTGGTTAGGTTTTTGGACGCGACCAAGGAGCCGTTGCCGCATTATCATAAACGGATTGTTCTCTCGAGCGCGACGCTTCAAGGTCTGCAAGATGGCGCAAGGCAACTTCAATCCGTCTGGATTGCCGAAACGCCTTGCCGTCAGAGCGACCTTGACGAGGTGCTTGCCAAGCGTATGGACATTCGTCGAAATCTCGACCGCGCTATGGAGCAGCTCACTCGCGAGCCGTCGATAAGCGCTATGGTCGCCGAAGATGAAACACACCCGGTCTTGCCGCACTATCAGGCGCTTGTGAAAGAATGGGCACAAGCCACTCATGATTTGCCCGCTCTACAGCACCGTTATGAGGAGGCGAAGGCAGTTTACTATGCCGAAATTGGAAAGTTTCCTTACAATCTATTTTACAGTCGCGACTCGAATCGCTTTTACTTGTCGGGGATTGACGCGCAAAGCCCTATTTAACTTCACTTAACCGTTTGACCATTTCATCGACTATGGCGGAACAAAAAATGCTTGAAGCCTATCTGGAAAAAATGATGACGCTTCAAATGATGCCGCGCGAAAAGCCGCTCACCGAAGCGGAGATGAAACAGACGGCACTCGACTTGGGCATGTCGGAAGCCGATTGGCAGGAATCGCGCAAATTATTTTCGGATTCATTGCAGCGCGGTCAAGGCTCGCTGGCGATGAAGAACTGGGACGCCGCAATTAAAGAATTGGAACAGGCTTACGGGCTTAATCCAAGCAGCATTGATGCAGCGTTTGGGCTGGCGCAAGCCTATAAAGGCTTGTTCCTCGAAAGCCAACATCCCGACCACAAATTGAAAGCGGAAGATTACGCCAATCGAGCGTTGCTGGTCAATCCGTCGCACCGTCCGTCGCTGAATTTGCTTAGCGAGTTGCGCCAAACTGTAAAGGCAGTTGAAAAACAGCAGCAACGTCAAAAGGTCGTTTTCTATGGCGCCGCCGCTGCGGTCGTTTTAATTTTGTTCTTCACCTTCTCGTCGATTCGAAATTCGCTTGTCGAAAAAGAGCAAAAAGTTGAGCAGGCGTGGGCGCAGGTCGAGAATGTCTATCAACGCCGCTCTGAACTCGTGCCAAAGCTCGTCAATACGGTCAAAGCCTCGGCGGAGGTTGAGGCGAAATCGATTGAGCAGCTGTCAAAAGCCTATCAAGATGCGGCGGCGTTGGCAGGCGGAAAAAATTTGAACGCGACAGAGTTCGAAAAATTCTCGCAAAAGCAGGAGCAGCTTTCTCAACTCTTGAACGGGTTTATCGCACAAGGACAATCAAAGCCGTCGCTAAAATCGTCTCAGGCGTTCCGCGATTTACAAATTCAGTTGGAAGGCTCAGAAAACCGTATTGCGGTCGAGCGACGCAGGTTCAATCAAGCGGTTCAAGAATACAATGCTGCCGTCAAGCAGTTTCCCGCCAGTTTGTTGGGCTTCAAGGAACGCGCCTATTTCAAGGCAAGTGCCGACGCGATGAAGTCGCCCGATGTGAAATTCTAACCACTTTAACATAGGCACGACTATGAACTTGCCTTTCGTCAAAAGAAGAAAATTTTTCAGCCAAGCGGACGAGCAGAAAATCATCGACGCCATCAAAGCGGCGGAAAAAAATACGTCGGGCGAAATTCGAGTTCACATCGAGCCGACTTGCAACGGACATCCCTACGAGCGCGCGCTCGAAGTTTTTGGACAACTTGCCATGCACAAAACCGCACAGCGCAACGGCGTGCTGTTCTACCTTGCCACCGCCGACCATAAATTTACCGTCTTCGGCGATAAGGGCATCAACGAAAAAGTTCCGTTTGGATTTTGGGACGGCGTCAAAGACTTGATGCAAACACGCTTCAGAGAAGGCGACTTTGTGGGCGGCCTTTCCGAAGCCATCTTGATGGCAGGCGAACAATTAAAGGCACATTTTCCGTATCAATCGGGCGATAAGAACGAACTCTCCGACGAGATTTCACAAGGGTGAATGAACATCTTGATGGCCGTTCATCCTCACGCTTTGTCAATTAAAAGACCTTGTGCTATGCGACAGCACTTTGTTATCCTTGGCGCCTTATTTTTATGGAGCGACCCCTTGTATGCGCCGCACCCTATTTTCCGACTTGTGCTGATAGCGGTTTCGGCTGCTATGTATGTTTTTTGTTTAGTCCGATACCGACGCACCAAGAGGGGAATGTTTGTCGTATTGGCAATGCTTGCCGGAGTGATTGGGTCTATTCTCACAGGTCTCGTTTTCGGCGCGCAGCTTGGCGCAGTTCTCTTCATTTTCAGTTTTATTGGCACGGCTTTCATTGCTGACCGCATCGACGGAAGGTCGGGCGGTGGGTCTTATACCTACGCAAGTTCAAGCGGTTCATCGTCGTCGGGGTATTCAAGCGGCTCGTCATATTCTTCACGGTCGTCATCGAGTTACTCATCGAGCTCGTCATACTCTTCATCGTCGTCATCGAGCTACGGTGGCAGTTCGGGTGGCTCGTCGTCCGCGTGGGGCGGCGGCAGTTCGGGCGGCGGTGGCAGTTCCGGCGATTGGTGAAAAAGAAATCCGCAAATCGTTTTTTATTTTCAAAGCAGTCACTTCAACGAGGAGACGACTATGAACGCGATGGAAACACTATCACCATACGAACTTGAAGGCGGAAAACCGACGCCAAGTAGACATCGCTCAACATTACAAGGCAGCCGACGATTACTGCAAATATAGAAATGCAGTCAGAAGAGTTGTTCAAATAACGCCGTCGCCCGCAACGCATTAAATTTTACAACACAAAGGAGACTTCTATGAACTTCTTTTTTCTCATTGCATCGCTTTTCCTAACGACGGAATTGCTTGTCGCTCAATCGATTCCGGCGCGTCCCCCAAAATACACGCCCGTGAACGATTATACCAATACGCTCACGGCGGCGGAGATTCAATCCATCTCGAAAAAACTCATTGACTTCGAGGCGCAACAGTCGACGCAAATCGTGATTGTGATGGTCGGTTCGCTTGGCTCACGAACCGTCGAGCAATACGCCAATGAACTCTACCGCGTATGGGGCATAGGTCAAAAAGGTAAAGACAACGGCGTGTTGGTGCTCGTCGCCAAGAACGACAGAAAAATGCGCATCGAGACGGGCTACGGCGCGGAAGGCGCGATTACCGACTTAGCCGCGCAGCAAATTATCACGGACATTCTCCGCCCTAATTTCAAGAACAACGCTTACGGCAAAGGACTCAGCGAGGCGGCAGATAAATTGATGTCGCTCATTATGAACGAATACAGCAACGCTGACCGTGCCAACTCGCCAGTCGACGAAGAAGTAATTGTGACGCTCATTATTGTCGTGATTTTTATTCTTATCGCCATCTTGATTTTGTATGTCTTGTATCGAATCGGCAATGCAATCGGCAATGCTGCGAGCAGCGGAACGATATATTCGTCAGGCGGGTCAAGTTCATCGTCGAGCGATTATTCATCAAGTAGTTCGTCGTCGTCGTCAAGTTCATCGTCGAGCGATTATTCATCAAGTAGTTCGTCGTCGTCGTCAAGTTCATCGTCGAGCGATTATTCATCAAGTAGTTCATCGGATAGTCCATGGTCGTCGTCGAGCAGTTCATCGGATAGTTCATGGTCGTCATCGAGTTCGTCGGATAGTTCATGGTCGTCGTCGAGTTCATCAGATTGGGGCGGTGGCGACTCGGGCGGCGGCGGCAGTTCTGGCGACTGGTAAGGTCGGAACGGTCAGGCGTATCATCAGCATAGTTGACTTTTTAGCAACGCTTAACTGATACATGTGTATGACCGCAGAAACTTTATCCGTGCCGACGGAGGTCAGTGCCAACCACGTCAGCGTCATCAAGCCTGAGTTCTCGAGGCCGTCGAAAGTTGCCGAATGGACGCTTACGCAAATTCAGGAAGCTATCTCGCGCCGCCTGCCGCCGAAACTTCTCTCTACGCGCCGACAAGGCGGGCAAACCATTCACTACATTCCTTGGCACATCGCTGCACGGATTTTAGACAAATACGCCAAAGGCTGGGAATGGGAAATTCGAACCATCCATACCACCTCTGACCGGTTGTTTTTAGTCGGCAGGCTCTCCATTCCTACTGCCGAAGGAGTGATTTTCCGCGAGGCAACAGGCACGGAGGTTCTCAAAGAGCTGGATAAAAAAACCGGCGAGTTGAAAGAACTTTCCTATGGCGACAGCAGCAGCAACGCGGAAAGCATGGCATTCCGACGCGCCGCCGCCAAATTCGGTCTCGGCTTGTATCTCTACGACCGCGACTGACGCCTCGCCCTCAGACGCCGAAAAGCCTCGATGCCAACGAGGCTTTTTGATTTCACATCAGAATCTCACCTATAAAATTTCGTTAGGAGATTCAAACGGAGGCTTTTTGTTTCGGCTTCATATTGAAATTGCTCGTCTTGCGGAAGACAGGCTCGACGGGTTCGCCTTTCAAATACCCCTTGACATTTTTTTCATCGACGGCTTTTTTGAGCATTGCTAAGACTTCGCGGTAGGCGTCGAGCGTGTGGGCGATGTCGGCATCGCTGTGCGAGAAACTCATGTTGTGAAATCCGCCCCACAAGACACCGCGCTTAATCATCTCCTGCTGCACAAGCGATTTCATCTCCAACGGATTTCCCGCCTTTGCATCGAAGGTGATAATGGTGCGCACGTCGTGTCCGCTGCAAGCAGTGTAGTCAATGCCGAGTTCTCTGGCAATTGCGTTGTATCCGTCTTTTAATTTTTTGCCTTGCGCAGCGAGTTGACGAGGCACGTTTTTTTCGCGCAGTTCTTCGATAGTTGCTTTTGCCGCCGCAAGCGAGAGGGCTTCACCGCCAAATGTCGTGAAAAAGAACACATCTTTTTCGCATAGCTGCATAATCTCTTTTCGACCGCACACGACACCAATCGGCATTCCGTTGGCAATGGCTTTTGAGAAGCACGCTAAGTCGGCATCCACCTTGAAATACTCTTGCGCACCGCCGACCGCCATTCGAAAGCCCGTCCACATTTCATCGAAAACCAGCAGCGCACCGTATTCATCACAGACCTTACGGAGCTTGTGCAGGAAATCGTCTTTCGGCAACTCAAACACCATTGGCTCTAAAATGACGCACGCAGTCTCGTGGTCAATTGAGTCTATGACGGACTGAATGTCGTTGTAGTTAAAGGTGAATGTAAGGTCTTGCGCCGCTTTCGGAATACCTTTGTTGCGGTCGGTAACGGCGATATACCAATCGTGCCAGCCGTGATAGCCACAGCACAGCACTTTTTCGCGCCCTGTGTAAGCACGGGCAAGCCGCACGGCAGCCGTGGTAACATCGCAGCCCGTTTTACTGTAACGCACCATATCGGCATTCGGCACGACCTCGCGTATCAATTCAGCGACCTCGACTTCGAGCGGGTGCATTTGCGAGAACGTAATGCCATCGGCAAGTTGCGCTTTAATTGCCGCATCGACTTTATCGTAACAGTAACCCAGCACAAGCGGACCAATTGCCATCAAATAATCAATGTATTCATTGCCGTCAACGTCCCAGACATGCGAGCCATTGCCGCGCTTGACAAATTTCGGCGCGACGCCCTTGACGAACTGCCCCGGCCCTTTGGCGAGCGTTTGCGTGTAAGCAGGAACAAGTCCCGTTGCGCGGGCGTAGAGTTTATCTGACTCGGTGATGAGAGGATAGCTTTGGTTAAGCGAGATGCTGTTTGGCATAGTTGAATAATGATTTGTGAACGATGACTTATGAAAACAGTTGATTCGGCGTTATCGTGAAATCGGCGATTGCTGGCGCTGCCGAACATATATCGTCGCCCGTGCATATCGTTACAGCTTTGAGCGAGGTATAGACTCTGACAAGTTTGTTTTTTGGAAATATCTCCCAAACCACTTGAACATCGCTGCTAAAATAATCAGCGAGTTTGGTTTGACTTTCATCAGCCGTGTTGGTTGGCGAAATTATCTCAATGACGAAGGCAGGAATCGGCTCATCGCCTTTTTCGGATTGCAGCAGTTGCTCGTAGGTGAAAAATGCCAAATCGGGAATGCGCACTTTATTGACAGGCGCGAACAACGTGTCGGTTTCGGGAAGCAGTTCTCCGCCCGCTTGATAGGCTTTTGTCCGTGCGAATTGGCGCGAGAGCCTCGACACGATGAGTCGTTCTTTATTTTTCATGCCGCTTGTGGTTTTCAAAATCCCGTTGTCCCACTCGTATTTGAAACCATCTTCTGGCGTCCACTCTCGAAAATCGCTCAACGGCATTCTCTTGCCATTGTAGCGCGGCTTTGCAAGCCTCTGTCGCCTTGTTCGCGTTGAAGTCGTTGTCGTTCCCATCATCGTTTCAGATTTATTCAACTCGCTTATCCAAATAGTTCATTCGGCGTGATGGTGAAATCGGCGATTGCTGGCGCTGCCGAACATACATCGTCGCCCGTGCATATTTTCGCAGTTTTCGGCGAGTCGAATACCCAAATTCGTTTTTTCTCTCTGTCCATCAGCCAAACTGTTTGGACGCCGACGGAAAAATACTCTTCAAGTTTTTCATCGTAATACTTGAATCGGTCGGTTTGAGATACCAACTCAATGATAAACGTTGGTATGGGATTTTCGCCCTTATGTGCGGCGATGAGTTGTTCTCTTGTAAAGAACGCCAAATCGGGAATGCGCCCGCGAGTGCGCGACGGAAATACAACTTTCGCCTCCGCCATCAACAGCCCGCCGCTCCGTCCGGCCAGCGTCTCTCGAAACGCTTCTTGAAGACGCGCCACGACTAAAAGCTCCGATGTTTTCATCGCATACAGATTGGATTCTAAAAGCCCGTTGTTCCATTCGTATTTAAATCCGTCTTCCGCTTTGAACTCCAAAAAATTTTCGAGCGACATCGTTTCGCCGTCGTGAAGCGGTTTAGGAAGCGGGCGTTTTTTTACTTTCGGGCGCGCCGTCGCGAGCGTTGCTTGCATCGTCATCAAAGGTTCATTCAAAAAAGTTTATTGAAACAGGTTTATTGAAACAGTTGGTTCGGCGTGATGGTGAAATCGGCGATTGCTGGCGCTGCCGAACATACATCGTCGCCCGTGCATATCTTCACCTCTTTCGGCGAAGTGAACACACGCACCTTCTTCTGCACAGGCGAGACCAACCACACCACTTGAACCCCCGCCGAAAAATACTCCTCTAACTTCGCATCGTAGTAGTCAAACTTGTCCGACTTTGAAACCAACTCAATGATGAACATCGGCACTGGTGGCTCGCCCTCTCTGGCACGCTCAATTTGCTCTTTGCTAAACACCGCAAGGTCTGGCACCCGATACTTCCCCTCCGAAATCGGACACGCTGTTTCTGTGAGCAGTTCGCCCTTTGCTTGATAGAACGCTGTTTTTACAAACGCTCGTTGGAGATTTTGTAACAAGTAGAGTTCCGACGGTTTTATCATTTTTTCTCTTGCTTCCAGAAAGCCGTTGTTCCATTCATACTTAAAGCCGTCTTCTGCTTTGAAGTCCATGAACTTCTCGAGCGAGAGTTTCTTGCCGTCGTAGCGCGGCTTTGCAAGCCTCTGTCGCCTTGTTCGCGTTGGAGTCGTTGTCGTTCCCATCATCGTTTCAGATTTATTCAACTCGCTTATCCAAATAGTTCATTTGGCGTGATGGTGAAATCGGCGATTGCTGGCGCTGCCGAACATACATCGTCGCCCGTGCATATCTTCACCTCTTTCGGCGAAGTGAACACACGCACCTTCTTCTGCACAGGCGAGACCAACCACACCACTTGAACCCCCGCCGAAAAATACTCCTCTAACTTCGCATCGTAGTAGTCAAACTTGTCCGACTTTGAAACCAACTCAATGATGAACATCGGCACTGGTGGCTCGCCCTCTCTGGCACGCTCAATTTGCTCTTTGCTAAACACCGCAAGGTCTGGCACCCGATACTTCCCCTCCGAAATCGGACACGCTGTTTCTGTGAGCAGTTCGCCCTTTGCTTGATAGAACGCTGTTTTTACAAACGCTCGTTGGAGATTTTGTAACAAGTAGAGTTCCGACGGTTTTATCATTTTTTCTCTTGCTTCCAGAAAGCCGTTGTTCCATTCATACTTAAAGCCGTCTTCTGCTTTGAAGTCCATGAACTTCTCGAGCGAGAGTTTCTTGCCGTCGTAGCGCGGCTTTGCAAGCCTCTGTCGCCTTGTTCGCGTTGAAGTCGTTGTCGTTCCCATCATCGTTTCAGATTTATTTAACAAGCTTGTCCGAAAATGCGCTTGATAGTTGAAACTGCATTGTTGTCGTAGACGAGCGTTTAGTTTGAGAAGCGCCCGTATGTTGGTTATAGTCGTGTTAAAATTTTTTCCGCAAGTTGTTTCCCTGTAAAGCCTTCGTATTCCAAGACGCGGTCGAGCAACGCTGGCTTAAACCACTTGTGTTCCAGCGCGATGGGCAGCACATTGCCGACGGTTTTGTGTTTCAAGCAAAGTTCAGCGACAATCGAGTAAAGACCACCTGTTAAAAAATGGTCTTCGAGCGTTACCACCAAACGGCACTCTTTGACCGCACTCAACACGGCTTCTTCATCAATCGGCTTCGGCATTCGGATATTGACTAAACGAACCGATTTGCCTTTGGCTTCTAAAATGTCCTTTGCCTTCACGGCTTCACGCAAGAGAAACCCATAGACGAGAATCGCCACATCGTTTCCTTCCGAAAGTGTTTCGGCTTTCCCGATTTCAAACGGCTTATGTTTTACAGACGCAGGGTGCGGGTTGTGCCTGATGTAGCACGGCGCTGGATAGTCGGCAAGCGTTTTGATGCCTTCGGCAAGTTCTTCGGCGTCGCTTGGGCAAAAGACCAGCACGTTTGGCAAACCGCGCATCAAGGCGACGTCTTCAATGGCTTGATGTGTTGGACCGTTGGCGTCGGAGAGAAATCCCGGCACGCCGCCGACCATTTTGACAGGCAGGTTCGGAATAGCGACATCGTCGCGGATAAATTCGTAGGCTCGAAAGACGAGAAACGTGGCAAGCGCGTGCGTTATCGGCACTCGACCGCGAAGCGCCAAGCCTGCCGCCATGCCCATCATCGTTTGTTCTGCAATGCCGACATCAATGAATCGCTTGCCCAAGTGCGGCGGCAGGGTTCGAATGGCAGCACGATTTTCGGCAGTCATCACCACCAGTTTATCGCTTGTCTGGGAAATCTCCTTTAAAACATCTTCGTAGGTCATTTTTGAGAATGTTAGCGTTGCGCGTTTCTTAAACCTTTTCGCGATAGTCTTCTCTCACCTCACCATCAATGTATCCGATGTCAGTTCGGCTTGGGCTTCTCCGTGAAGTTCCTTCAACAACTGGTCAATTTCTTCGGGCTTGAAATTCACGAACCAACGGTCGGCACGGCGCTCGATGCTCGGCAAACCTTTTCCGCGAACTGTATCGGCAATGATGACGCTCGGCGCACCGTTTTGCGGAATCCATTCAAACGCTTTTTCGAGCGCGCCGAAGTCATGACCATTCACGCGCTTGACATTCCAGCCGAAGGCTTCAAACTTTGGCTCGAGCGGTTCAATCGGAATGAGCTCTTCCGTGCGAATGTTCGCCTGAAACTCGTTGCGGTCGACGATTGCAATCAGGTTGTCCAATTTAAATGCTTTGGCAACGAGGCAGCCTTCCCACATTGAGCCTTCGTTGAGTTCGCCGTCGCCGACAATCACATAGACTTTATTGTTGCCGCCGCGCAGTTTGATGTCATACGCAATGCCGATGGAGACCGAGAGCAAATGCCCCAACGACCCGGAATGAAACTCAATGCCTTTGACGGCGCGATTCGGATGCCAATAGATTACATCATGGGCGTGAAGATGGTTTTTTAATCGGTCGCGTTCCATGAAGCCGAGTTCGGCAAGCGTGCCGTAGAGCGCTGGCACATCATGTCCTTTGGAGAGCAAAAGGTAGTTTCGCGCCTCGTCTTGAAGAGTGTCGGGCGTGAGTCCCAAAACTTCTTTGTAGAGATAGACGATTACATCAGCGCACGAGAGCGAGGCACCAATGAAGCAACCGCCGTCAGTCGCGAGCCTGATGATGTGTTCGCGCACGCGCAGGGCGAGTTGTTTTAATTCTCGTTCTTTATGGTCGGTCATATCGATGGATGCTCGAATTGTTCCAGAGTTTAACGATAATTTTACAAGATAGCACGGCAAAGTTGCATTCGTGAAATCGGATTTTCGTATTTTTACAAAAGCGTGCATTATGACAGTCGCTCATCTCAATCACTTCCCGACCACCACCGCGTCTTTTTTCAATGCGCGCTGTTTGACGACGATGTCCAATCGCATTCACTCAGCCAACTTTCAATTCCAAGAGTATGATGTCTAAGATTTTATATGAAGCCTTAACCTTCGACGATGTCTTGCTTGTGCCAGCGCGCTCTGCTGTTTTGCCGCGTGAAGCCGACGTCCGCACACGATTGACTAAACAAATTTCGCTCAATGTGCCACTCGTCAGCGCAGCCATGGACACGGTTACTGAATCTGAACTTGCCATTGCACTTGCGCGCGAAGGCGGCATTGGCGTTATTCATAAAAATCTTTCCGTTGAACGCCAAGCCGCCGAAGTCGACCGCGTCAAGCGCAGCGAAAGCGGCATGATTAAAAATCCTATCACGCTCACCGAAAACGCCACAGTCAAAGATGCGCTCGAGTTGATGGCGCGATACTCGATTTCGGGCATTCCGATTATCGCCAACGGCGCAGATAACGTCCATACCAGAAAATTACGCGGCATCGTTACCAACCGTGATTTGCGCTTTAAGCCAGACCTTCACCAAAAAATCTCTGACATCATGACGAAGGAAAACCTCATCACCGCCGATGTTGGCACCACGCTCGAAGAAGCTGAAGAGATTTTGAAGGAACAAAAAATCGAGAAACTTCTCATCGTTGACAAAGACGGCGAACTGCAAGGGCTGATTACTTTCAAAGACATTCAGAAAAAGAAAAAGCACCCGAATGCCTGTAAAGACGAACTTGGACGGCTGCGCGTTGCCGCCGCCGTTGGCATCCGCGCCAATACGATGGAGCGCGTTGATGCGTTGGTGAACGCAGGTGTCGATGCGATTGTCATAGATACTGCACATGGACACAGCGAGGCGGTTCTCAAAATGGTCGAGGCGGTTCGTGCTAAGTTTGCGTCGCTGGCGATTGTGGCTGGGAATGTTGGCACAGCCGACGCCACAAAAGATTTAATCTCCGCGGGCGCGGACGCTGTGAAGGTCGGCATCGGTCCGGGCAGCATTTGCACCACGCGCATTGTGGCGGGCGTCGGCTTGCCGCAACTTTCCGCGATTATGGACTGCTACAATGAAGCCGTGAAAACCGACACGCCGATTATCGCCGACGGCGGCATCAAGTTTTCGGGCGACCTTGCCAAAGCTATCGGCGCGGGCGCGGACAGCGTTATGATTGGCAGCCTCTTCGCCGGCGTCGATGAAAGTCCGGGCGAGACCGTGCTTTACGAAGGGCGTAAATACAAAACTTATCGCGGCATGGGCAGCTTAGGCGCAATGAGCGAACCCGAAGGCTCAAGCGACCGCTACTTTCAAGACGCAGAAGATGAGGTCAAAAAATTCGTTCCTGAAGGCATTGAAGGGCGCGTGCCGTTCAAAGGCAGCTTGGGAGAAGTCGTCTATCAACTTATCGGTGGCTTGCGCGCGGCAATGGGCTACTGCGGCGTCAGCACCATTTCCGATTTAAAGACCAAAACCAAATTCGTCCGCATCACATCGGCAGGACTACGCGAATCGCACCCGCACGATATTCTCATTACCAAAGAAGCACCTAACTATACGCTGACGAAATAGAATACTTTGTAAGTTTTTCATTTAAGTTCTACAAGGTCGGTCATTTTTATATCGGCATTGATAAGCGCGACTGCCACGGAGTTGGGCCCGATGAAACTCCCCACATAGGGATTGAGCGTTGAGACGAGTGTGCCAAGTCCCATGCCAGCAAGTTCAGCGCGAAAATCTGATACTGCTTGCATTTCATCTAACTTTGCAGTGCGCCCGCTATACACAAAGCCGAGTTTATCGTAAGAATCTTTGTTGTGCAATTGCTGCGACGCCAATTTCATTGCCTCTGCTGCTGCTAAGTCGTAACCGCGTTTTTTGTCTATCATTTTAAACTCGCCTCGATTGACCACAAAAATGGGCTTCAAATCGAGCGCGAGCGAAAAGCCTGCGTCAAGCACCGAGACTTTAAAGATGTTCTTCGCCGAGCGCAAGTAGACCAGTTCGTTTGGCACGACATAGACGAAAATTTGGTCGGCGAGCATTTCAATTGCATTAGCCAGGCGCAGAAAGGAGATATTACCCGTAACGAGTTCCGCCGCCCGTAACACCAGCAGTCCCAAACCGAGCGAAATACTTTTGGAATCAATCACACGCACAAGAAACGGCGTTCCCAAATTTTTTTGTAACCGCATTTTCTTGAAACTCTCTGCGCCTTCAACGACAGCAGCGCGCGCATTTTTCACCGTATCGCTGAAGCGCGACGACTCGTGAATGGACAACACCATATCAAAATCCAAACACATTTTGCGGTAGAGCTTCAGGAACTCCTCGACCGTTGGGGACTCGATTCGCACGCGGTCATCTTTTCCCTCGACTTGATCCCGATAAAATTCAAGTCGGTCGAACTCTAAACGGTTGTCATAAATGACTTTGTTCTGAACGACGACCTTGGCAGGGATTTCTTTGATGTTGTATTGATACAACGTCTCTTCAGGCAAGTCGCAAGTTGAGTCGGTAACCACGGCGATTCTCATATCGTCGTAAAAACAAGTTGGAATTAAGGCGTTTAAAGAAGCATTAAGTTTAAAATAGCGAAAAGCCGTCCTATGCGAAAGGGCTTTCAGCGAATCAAAACAGATTTAACATTGACGAATTCTTTGATGCCGTAGTGCGAGAGTTCGCGTCCATAGCCCGATTCCTTCACGCCGCCAAACGGCAGACGCGCATCACTTCGGACGAGCGTATTGATGAAACAATTTCCCACCTCAAGCTGTCGCGCTACGGCTTCACCGCGTTGCGGGTCGTTTGTAAAAATCGCTGCGCCGAGTCCGTAGGCAGTGTCGTTGGCAAGCTCAACGGCGTGCGCGTCGTCTTTCGCCGAAAGAATCGCGGCGACGGGACCGAAGAGTTCTTCGTGATACGCCGCCATGCCGCGCTCGACGTTGGCAAGCACCGTTGCTGGATAAAATGCGCCGTTGCCATCAGGCACTGTGCCGCCTAAGAGCAGCGTTGCGCCTTTCTCAATGCTCTGTTTGACCTGGGCGTGAAGCGTTTCGCGCAAGTCCATTCGCGCCAGAGCGCTCAGGTCAACGCCGTCGTCCATTGGATTTCCAACGACTTTCGCCGCCATTTTCGCCACAACGAGTTCTTCAAATTCTTTGCGGCGCGATTCGACAACAATAAACCGTTTGGCGGAAATGCAGCTTTGTCCTGTGTTGATGCAGCGCGAATTGACGCATGTCTCGGAGGCTAAGTCGAGGTCGGCGTCGTCAAGCACAATATACGCATCACTGCCGCCCAATTCGAGAACGGATTTTTTTATCGCCGCACCTGCTTTTTCTGCCACGAACTTTCCCGCCCTCAGGCTACCTGTAAGCGTAACGGCTCTAACGACGCTGTGGTCAATGAGCATTGATATTTTTTCAGGCACGCGGTCGGCATCGATGAAAAGCATCTGAACTAAACCGTTTGGAAATCCGGCGTCGGTAAAAATTTTCTCAATGGCAATCGCGCAGCCTGTTGTGTTCGGCGCGTGTTTAACGAGCAAGGCGTTTCCCGCCATGAGCGTCGACGTGGCGACTCGGAAGACTTGCCAAAACGGGAAGTTCCACGGCATCACGGCGAGAACCGTTCCAAGCGGCTCGAAGGCGACGTAACTCTTCGATGCGTCGGCATCAATAAATTCAGGCTGTAAAAATTTTTCGGCGTTCTCGGCGAAGAAATCGCATGTGGCGGCGCACTTATCGAGTTCAGCGAAACTTTGCAAAAGCGGTTTTCCCATTTCAAGCGTGATGAGGTCGGCGAACTTAGCGACCTCGCGCCGCAAAATTTCCGCCGCCGCTCTCATACACAGCGCGCGTTCAGGGAAAGTCATATCGCGCCAACGGCGCTGCGCATCGCGCGAGTTCCAAACGTTTTTTTCTAGGTCAGCGTCGGAGTGTGCAGCGTAGGAGCCAATCGTTTCGCCCGTTACAGGATTGATTGAGACAAGCATTTTTTGTGTCAGGATTTGATTTCAATTTTTGACGAGCCGAATGTCGATATCGCAGTCGAACTTCGCTCAATCGTGCGCATCACTTAATCTCGCTTAAACGGATTGAGTCGATTCAAGAAGTTTTGTCGCTGCCGACGCGCCTCGAAGGTCTCCCAATGTTTAACCAGCGTTTTTTCAGCGTAGCGGTTTGCAAAGTGCCAATTGTGTTCTGCATCGGGCGAGAGTTTGACGTCGGAAAATGAATTGCGGATTCCAGCGCGCTTTAACTGCTCAATGAAGTGTTCATTGCGCTCGATGTTGCCGCGATTGCCGTCAAATGCCGCCGATAAAATATGGAACGCGATTGCTCGATATTTTTCAAGTTGCATCGAATCGGCGGCGGCAAGCAGGTTTGCGGCGTTGTAGCCAAGCATATACATCACGTTGCGCGGTGTTCCGAAAGCCGCTTTGAACATATCGGTCTTCACCCATGTATAATCATCGGGCGGCGGGTCGTTTCGGCGCGGGTCGTCAAGGTCAATCCACATAAATGTTCCATCGTAACTTCCGACAGAGCAAAACACATCAGGATGTCGCAGCGCAAGCGTTACAGCCGTAAATCCGCCCAGCGAAAATCCATCTGCGGCGCGCAATGTTGGCAAGGTTCGATAGGTAGAATCAATATGCCTGATGAGGTCGCGCATAATGTAGTCTTCGAATTTGCCTGTGCCAATACCGCTCGTCGCTGCGTCGGGATTGAGCATATTGACGCCGAGTGCAGGAACGCTATTATCACTACTCGCGGTGCTGACGCCGACAAGAATCATTTTCCCTGCACGATGTTCTTTTATTACCTCGTCCGCCACATGTTTGAGCGTTTTCCCGTTTCGGCTGCCGTCTTCGTCAGGATTGAACCACTCGCGCTCGTGTCCTCTGAAATAATACACGACCGGATAGCGCTCGCGGCTTTCGTTGTAGCCTTCGGGCAAGTAAATATTGTATTGTTTTTCAATGCCGAGCGATGCCGAAAAAAATGTTTGTAGCTCAACGCGGCTTTCGGAGGCGAGATTTTTTTTGAAGTGCAGAAATCCTATCATTTGCAGCAATAGTAAAATGACGCAACGCACGGCTTGTTTTGCTGTGTTGAAATTTTTATTCAAGAAAGATACATCAAGCGAGTGAAAGAATCGTCGGCTAATTCAGAGCGGATTGCTCCGCCAAAGATTCCTGTATTGCTTGGCGCCACGGCGTCGGGCAAAACGGCGCTCTCGTTATCGCTTGCCGCCGCATGGAACGCTGAAATCATCTCTGCCGACTCACGACAAATTTATCGAGAGCTGACCATCGGCTCGGCAAAACCTACCGACGAACAACTTGCACGTGTCCCACATCACTTTATCAATGAACTCGATTTGCTCGACCCGTTTGATTCCGGCGCGTTTGCTGCGCAAGCCACGGAGCGCATCGCCGATATTTTGACTCACGGCAAGCGTGTTCTTGTCGTCGGCGGTTCTACCTTGTATTTACGCGGCTTGACAGGCGGCTTCTCGGACTTGCCCAAAGGCGATGCATCGATTCGCGCTCGACTTCTCGATGAACTTCACCAGTTTGGCGCAGCAGCACTTTACGAGCGACTTAAACAACTTGACCCGGAACACGCTGCCACGCTCGATGACACCAAAACGCAACGCCTCATTCGCAGCCTCGAGGTGATTGAACTTTCAGGCAAAAAACTTTCGGACTTGCACTCGACCGTTAAGCCGCCACGGTTTGAGTTCATCTTGTTTGGGCTTGATGTGCCGCGAGAGGCGCTTTACAGCCGCATCAATCGGCGCGTTGATGAGATGATGCAAAACGGTTTTTTGGAGGAAGCCACATGGCTTTATGAACAATACGGCGAGCGACACCGTGCAAAAAAAATCAACGCGCTCGAGACGGTCGGCTATAAAGAACTCTTCGAGTATCTCGATAAAAAAATAACGCTTGCCGATGCTATCTCGCTCACGAAGCAACACACGCGCAATTACGCCAAGCGCCAGCTCACATACTTTCGGAATCAATTTGATGTTCAATGGATTCCTGCGCCCACATCGGAAAAAGAAACTCCCGCCGCCGTCGAGCAGATTCTCGCACACCTGTGCCACTCGTAAGTTCAGACACAGCAAGACAGGCTCATCTCGCGTCGCTCTTCATCGCCAAAGAAGACAGACAAGGCTTGGGCTGAGGCTTATTCCAGACAGTCTCATGAATCACTTTTTGGCATACAGGCGCTTCGCGTTTGCGCTCAAATAAAAAACTTCTATATTCTCGAGTCAAAAAACTGTATCTGAACACATTTTTCTTGTCAATGAAATTTTCGCTTGACACTAAAAAGGAGCTTACCATCTTTAAGCTCCATGAGAAGCGTCTCGACGCTGTCATTGCTCCCGAGCTCAAATCGCAACTCGTCATCTTAATCGAAGCCGAACACTTAAAGTATCTCATCATTGATCTCTCTCAGGTCGATGCGATTGATTCAAGCGGCATTGGTGCGCTGCTCGTTGCGCATCGACAGACCAATGCGCACGACGGATTTGCGGCGTTCATCGGCGTGCGCGACAACGTGCGCGATTTGCTGCGCATGACGAACCTCGATAAACAGCTCTATATCTTCAACAGCGTCCAAGAAGTCCTCAATAACCTCGAAGCCGTTGAGACCGACGATGACGACGACATAGCTGACATTGACGACGATGTGGAGGAAGCCGATGACCTCCTGAGCGACATTCCTGAAATTGCTGATGAAGCTATGGTCAATCTCGACATTCAAATGGACGAAATGGAGGGCGCAGAGTTTTCAGACGATAGCAATAAGCCGTCGAAGCGTAAAGCCAAATCACGTAAGCGCGCTGCAAAGTCGAAAGCCAAAGGTGCTTCCAGCAAACCGAAGAAACCTGCGCCGAAAAAGCCCGCTTCGAAAGCCAAGAGCAAGAAAAAATCTTAACGCACGCCGCGCCTCTTTATGTCGCATTTCTCGTTGCTCGATTGGGCAATCGTGTTTCTTTATCTCGGCGGCGTTACCGCATTTGGTCTTTTCAAGGGCGGCAAGCAGCAATCGGCGAAAGACTATTTTCTTTCCGAAGAAAAAATCAACTGGATCACCGTCGCGCTCTCCATCGTTGCGGCGGAAACATCGACGATAACCTTCATCTCCGTGCCGGGCATCGCTTACACGAGCAATTTTAATTTTCTTCAACTCGCCTTCGGCTATCTCATCGGGCGCGTCTTCGTGGCGCTCTACTTTCTGCCGCGCTACTACGAGGGCGAACTCACCACTGCTTACGTTTTCATCGAGAAACGATTTGGTCTCGGGATTCGGCGGTTGATGTCGAGCGTGTTTATCGTTACGCGCATTTTCGCCGAAGGCGTGCGGCTCTACACGCCCGCCATTCCGCTCGTCGTCATTCTCAAAGGGTATAATCTTTTCACTGGCGTTTCCGATTCGATGCTCTACGTCGTTGCGATTCTCTTCACATCGGCATTGACGATTCTCTACGTGCAGTTCGGCGGCGTGCGCGCTGTAATTTGGACGGACTTCATTCAACTCTTTGTGTATCTATTCGGCGGACTTGCCGCGCTGTTCATTTTGCTTACCAAAGTTCCCGACACCGACGCATCGCTCTCAATGCTTGCCGCGCAAGGGAAGTTGGACGTTTTTAACTTCAGCTTCGATAATTTTTTCTCGACGCCGTATCAATTTTTTCTCGCGCTCTTCGGCGGCGCGTTTCTCTCAATGGCGTCGCACGGCACAG
>Ga0272446_1000395_pt1 | contig 69073 bp, 46 predicted proteins | sample YNPCB0061_FD_194587 | JGI IMG/M metagenome (GOLD analysis project Ga0272446, IMG submission 194587) | Hot spring microbial mat communities from Yellowstone National Park, WY, United States - YNP-CB-006-1 | ecosystem: Environmental > Aquatic > Thermal springs > Hot (42-90C) > Sediment | place...
CACCTTGTACTTGCCGACCAGCACGTCGCCAATCTGCACGGACACGGCACCGTGCTCCCCGGATGATGCGAGGACTCCCGTCGTGGAGGTTACATCCTTCAAGGCCATGTCAGCTCGCAGGCTCCAGAGACTTGTTCGCGTGTGCAGCGGCTGCAAAGAGCATGCTGCGCCCGCCTCGATGCACCGAGGTTCCCGTTCTGGCGGTCCGGATCGTCGACGTCTTCATGTGGGAACAGACTGTTCCTAAGAGGCTACCTCAGTTGAAAAGTTTTGGCTACGTTCTCGCGTTCGCGCGTGCAACCCAGGCGCCTTGCCCGCGGCAACCCGCTCGCGAAACCGGGAACCTGGCAGCAGAAACCACGGAATCGCCTACGGCGCAATCTCCACCACCGCCTCCATCCCGTAATGATCCGAAACCGGAACCTTGCGCTGGCGCGTGCCGCCCGAACCGTCGTCCTCGGTCACCGACACCGGCGCGTCGTCCAGGATGCGCCGCGCCGAATGCACCGCATCGACCCCTATCGCGTGCAAGTAGATATGGTCGATCCACGCCGACTCCCAATCCCCCGTCAACCCCGTGACCGGATTCGACGCACAGAACGTGCACGCTGGCGTGTAGTCCGACGTCAACGCCTCGTCGAACGCATCATCCAGCAACGTCGCGGCGTCGTTCCCCTCCGCGCGAGCCACCAGGTGACCGTCGACCCGGAACTCGTGCCCCGCGTTGAAGTCCCCCAGGATCAGCGCCCTGCCGTCGCCTGAATGCTGGTGCACGTACGCTTCCAGCTTCTTGACCTGCAGGCTCTGCTCCGCAGCCCATCCGTCCGGCCCGGTCTTGCCGTCGCCGTACTGCCCCGTGTACGGAAACGCCAGATCGAAGAAGATCGGCGTGAGGTGGTTGCAGTACACGTCCAGGTCCACACCGTTGGGCAGCTTCGCCGTGGCCCGGATGATCACCCGCCGATTCCACGTGCCCGGCAGCACCCAGTCGTCCGCATCCAGCAGCGGATACCGGGACAGCATCATCACGCCGCTCTGGCCGTTGAAGGCGAGCGACGCGTTCGGCAGCGTCTCGCACCGATCGCGGATGTCGGCCAGGGTGTCGACCGGCAAGCTCGTCGCCGCGCAACCGTAGCAGCGCTGCTCATCTGGACCGGTGAGCAGCGGTGCAGCCTCCGCCAGGCAGTAGTCCTGGGCGCACGTGGCCGTGGTGGTCTTGCCCTGGTCGCTGCCCGGAATCGTGGAGCAGTGCTGGACCAGGCAGTCGATGATGGACTCGAACAGCGCCTTGATTTGGGGGGCCTCGCAAGGCGCCGTGGTGGGAGCCGGCGGCACCGCGCCGCTCTGGTCCGCCGGGTCGTCGATCGGCGTGTCGAGGTTGTGCTCGAAGCGCACCGAATATGGGAAACGATCTTTCGCCGCCTGCTCGAAAAGATCCTTGTCCGACTTGCGCCACGCCTCCTGCAGGCACACCACGTCGGCATCCAGGCCCGCGACCGCATCGACCACGGGCTGCCGGCGCTGATCCTCCCAGGGCACGAACGATCCAGCGAGGGCGACGTTGAACGTGACGAACGTGAACTCGTTGCTCGACGGGGTCGAGCCTGCGCCGGAATCGTCGCTAGAACAGGACGCCAGCAAGACGGGTCCGAGCAGAACCAAAGCGGGCACAACGGTCGACTTCATCGATTGCTCCGAGGCGACTCGGTCCTCACCGCCAGTCGAGCCTGCCATGGGGCAGGCGGCGCGGGTGACAGGATGCAAGAACGTGTACGGAAGCGGGGCGGTCGTCAAGCCCGTCCGAACGTTGGTCACGCTCAGAACAGGGAGCCTTGGTCCGGCGTGCCGAACCTCGACGGCACCGGCAAGCCCAGATGCTCGTACGCATGCCTGGTCGCGATCCGCCCGCGAGGCGTGCGGCCGATAAACCCCTGCTGAAGCAGGTACGGCTCGTAGACGTCTTCGATCGTGTCGCGCGGCTCGGCCAGTGCCGCCGCAAGGGTCTCCACCCCCACCGGACCGCCGTCGTACGTCTCGATGATCACCCGCAGCAGCTTGCGGTCCATCTCGTCGAGCCCCGCGGCGTCGACACCGAGACGCTCGCATGCCTCGACCGCACCTCTCGCGGTTACACGGCCGTCGCCCAGCACGAGCGCGAAGTCGCTCACCCTCCGGAGCAGGCGGTTCGCAATGCGAGGCGTGCCGCGAGAGCGGCGCGCGATCTCCAGCGCGCCGTCGTCGTGTACCTCCACACCCAGCAGCCGCGCGCTCCGATGGACGATCTTCACGAGATCCTCCACCGGGTAGAAGTCGAGACGCATCACATACCCGAAACGGGTGAGCAGCGGTGCAGTCAGCAGCCCCGTGCGCGTAGTCGCCCCCACGAGGGTGAACGGACGCAGGTCGAGCTGGATCGTCGTGGCATGGGGACCATCGCCCATCATGACGTCGATCTGGAAGCTCTCGATAGCCGGATAGAGACTCTCCTCGACAGCGGCCGAGAGGCGGTGGATCTCGTCGACGAAGAGCACGTCGCGGTCTTGCAAGCGCGTGAGCAGGCCGGCGAGAGCGCCCTTGTGCTCGATGGCGGGACCGGCGGTGGCGTGCATCGTCACGCCCATCTCCTGCGCCAGGATATGCGCGAGCGTGGTCTTGCCCAGCCCGGGAGGGCCGCACAACAGCACATGATCGAGAGGCTCGCCACGCTTCTTCGCCGCGGTCAGGAAGACCCGAAGGTTCTCCTTGTGCGCCGTCTGACCGATGTACTCGTCGAGCGTCGACGGCCGAAACAAACGGTCGAAGCGCGGGTCGTCGTCGGCCTGCCTGGCAGCCACGAGGCGATCGTCTTCAGACTTGGGATTCGATGGTTGCTGCTGGGAGCGGCCGCCTCGCGACGTCATGGCAGGCGAGCAAACCGCGACCGTGGGCTTGACGCAAGGGGTTCCCACCAGTTCGCGTGCTGTGTTCGCCGGTGTCCCAGGCAGGGCGGAAGGCGGTTGCTCTCGCGCCATGGACCGCTGCGGCACGTCGGCTGGTTCCCTGGCCGGTCCGATTGGGTCGGAGACGTCCCATGGCCGCTCCGATTTGGGCTTGCGGGGACCGGCAGAGAAGGTCGGCATGCCCGGAGGCCCAGCGCCGGGGCCGTCTTCGTGCAGGCCGCGAGCGTACTCGCCGACGAGCAACCATGACTGCGCGAACGGCGCTCGGCAAACCCGGCTCGCCCCCCCGCGTGTCAGACACTCGACAGGGAAAGCGACCGCTGTTGAGAGCGACCGACGGCGCGAGCTACTTGGTCCTGCGAGGCATCGTGGGGGGTATGTCTTCCGTGTAGTGCTTGGGGGCACGGGGTGGCGGTGGAACCCTCTCATGCATGTGCGTGGCAGGAACAGGCGGCACCTTCGCGTCCAATGCCGCGTCGGTGGCCGCGTCCGCCGACGCGTCTGCTTGCGCATCAGCCCCCGAGGCCGGCGCGCTCGCATCCGCTGCGACCTCGGACGGCTCGGGCGCCATCTCGGCAGGATGCGTCGGGGGGACGCCGTCGGTCTGCGGCGGGGGCGCGATGGTTTCGGTGGTGTGCGTTTGGTCCTTGCAAGCCGCGATGGTCAGGGCCGCCGCGATGCCAGCCGCGGCGGCCGAACGGACCCATCCGGGCTGGGTCCGACGCTGCACGGCGAGGGAACGAATCCGCTGCAAGAGCGAATGCGCTTTGCGTGAAAGGCGATCGTTGTCCTGCTCGACGGCGACGCGGAACCGGGCGGCGATCAGGGGGCGGTCCGCACGCTCGGGCAAGGCGCGTACCGCGTCGATGATCGCCTGCAAGTGCCTGCATGTGTCGAGGTTGGCCTCGACGATGAAAGCCTTGACGGCTCGCCGGAGCGCCCCAGTGGATCCGAAGAAGTGCGAGAGGAGCTGGTGCTCGTAGTCCACGGCCATCACCAGGTGGTGCAGGCAGTCCGCACCATAGTTGCGCGTGCGGAAGGCCGGAGTGATGACCTCGAAGGCAGCCTGCGCGCGCGGGTCGGCGATGACATAGTCCCAGCCCCAGTAGTCGCCGAGCAGGCGCCCCTGCTTCTCGAGGCGGCGGTGCAGTGGCGTTCCCGCGTAGACCTCGGTGCGGCAGAAGTTCATGGGGTTGCGCGGGTGATCGCGCAGGAATGCGACGTTGGCTTCCACGTCCTCGAGGGTCGAATCCGGATTGAGCAGCAGCAGGTTGAAGCAAGTGTGGATGTCGAGCTCGTTGACGATCCGCAGCGCGCGCTCGTTGTCGCGGAAGGTCTGCCCCCGCCCGAGGCGATGCAACGACTCGTCGGTGCCAGCCTCGATGCCCAGGAACAGGCGGAAAAGGCCCGCCGACACGAGCACCCGCAGCACCCGCTCGTCCATCGTGTCGGGGCGGCACTTGGCCGCAAACGCGATGCGCCGCACCCCGCGTTGCGCCAATGCCTCGCGAAGCGCGGCCGCCCGCGCCAGCATCGCGTCGGCGTCGTCGAGGAAGAAGTTGTCGTCGTGGAAGTTGAAGATGCGCGCCCCTCTGGCGTACAGCGCCGCCATCTCGTCGGCCACGTGCTCCACGCTGCGCAGGCGCAGCCTCGGACCTCCGCACATGCGATGCCACGCCGCGATGGAGCAGAAGGCGCAGGCGTGCGAGCACCCGCGGGAGGCCAACATGTTCGTAATCGGAATGCCGAGGTAGCTGTCGAGGGGCTGCTTGCGGGGAGGCCAGGGAAGATCGTCGAGCGCGGGTGGATTCGACGCAGCCTGGTTGCGCACGATCGCGCCGCCACGGCGGCACACCATGCCCCGGACACCGCGAGGATCGCAGCCTGCCGAGGCAAGCTCGCACAGGATGCGCTCGCCCTCGCCGATCACAACGGAATCGATCGCTGGCACGTCGCGTAGCAGTTGGTCGGCGTGAAAGGCCGCGAAGTGCCCCCCCGCGGTGATGTGCCCTGCGTATCCGAGCTCCCTGGCCCGGATGGCGACCTGCGCGAACTGCTTCGCCCGCCAGGTGAACACCATCGACAGCCCGGCAAGCTCAGCCCCAGTACGAGCCAAGGTGCGCGCAGTCCACTCGATGTCGTGCGCGTCGTTGAACACGATCTGCAAGACCTCGTGCCCGGCCTGCTCGAGCGCACCACGCAGGTACCGGACCGCCAGGTTCTCCTCGAACTCGGCCCCGATCAGAGCAACTCGCATCGGTCTACCATAGCCGTTTGTCCGCTCGCCTGCACCGCAATCCCGTGCGGGGCGGCACCGATCGCGCACAGCCCCTGTCCACTGGCGCGCCCACGAGCAACCATCGCCAGCGGAGAGCCAACCCATGGACCACAGCTCGACAGACCACTCGACCAAGGCGGCGCCCGGCCGTATTCCGTTTCCGATCCACGTCGACGGCCAGATGGCGTGGGTGCACCACGAGGGGCACGCCGGCGCGTATTTTCACACGTTCGACAACTCGCCATGTCGTCGTCGTTTTGGACTGGCATCGACGACACGACGAGCGGCGCCTCCCTTTCGACCTCCGGGTTGATCCAGCAAGCGAGGCGCACGCTCGAGGACCCGAAGCGTCGCCCAAGGATCTGGATCGACTGGGGCATGGTGCACACCGGGGGGCCGCACAACGAGCTGATCGAGACCAGGGCCTGCCAGCGTGGACGCGAGATGCGCGACCTGCTCACGAGCGTGTACGGCTACAAGCAGCCCAAGGAGCTTACGGCGTTCGAGGACCCGTTCGGCGAACACGACGAAGACGCCTGGGGCCGTCGGATCGAGCCCGCGCTGCATGGGTGGTTCGACCGCTGATCGTCTCGCCCCGAGCGCGTGTCACGCGCTCGCCAACGGGAGGCTCACGCGCATCACGACCCCGCCTTCGAGATCGAACGCGTGGATATTGCCTCCGTGCAGCACGACCAGCGAGCGGGCGAGCGACAGGCCGATGGCGAGCCCGCCTGCCGATCGCGGCATCGTGCTCTCGCCGTCGGGCAGGAGCAGACGCGCCAGGCGGTCTGCCGGTATCGCCCGGGTCGGCGCCTCGACGTCGACCAGCAGCTCGGTGCCCGATGGCGCGATGGCGGCGCGGACCGCAATGCGCCCCTCGGTGGACGTTCGCAGCGCATGCCGCAGCAGCGCGACGAAGGCATCGGCAAGGCGCACGGGATCGGCGTGCACCATCCACGGCGCCGCATCGTCGACGTCGTTGATGATCACGACCGGACTGGGTGGCGCGCTGCGGATCGTGGACTCGACCGCGTCCGCAACCACCGACGAAAGCTTCGTGAGCTTGCGGTCGAGCACGAGCTGGCCTGCTTCGACCCTTGCGCCGTCGAGGATCGATTGCACCAGCCCGAGCAGCTCGCGGCCGCGGTGGCGGATCACCTCCAGGCTCTCGCGTTGCGAAGGGAGGAGCGTGCGATGGTCGATGAGGTCGGCGAAGCCGAGGATAGTGTTGAGGGATCCCTTGAAGTCGTGGCTGACGGAGGCGAACAGCAGGCCGCGCATGCGGCGAGCGGCCTCGCGCGCTTCGATCGCCCTCTCCTGGGCAGAGGCGAAGACGCGGAAGCGGGCGGCGAGGGCCTCGATGGCGACGCCGAGCCGTGCGACCACGGCGAATCGGGCGGGGCGCGCGACGCGCGTGGATCCGCGCAGCACCTGCTCGGTGCCCAGGAGCTGAACCTGCCTGGTCGCCTGCACCAGATCGCTCACGAGCATGCGTCCCACGAACGCGCCGAGCGCGGCCGCGAGAAGCGAGGCCACCACGCCCGCGAACAGGGACGAGAACGCCAGGGCGGGTAGAGTGGTTTCCTCGAACGCCACCGCAGCGTGTCCGCGATCGAGCGGAATGGTCACGACGACCCGGCCGCTCGTCGTGCGCTCGACCGCGAAAGGGGAAGAATCGTTCGAGAGCCTTACGCGATAGCCGGCGGCATCCGCCACGCGCGCGGCGTCCTCCTCGCCTGCCGTGGGGACAGCCCCGGGGACCGGATCGAGCGCTGCCTGTGCGATTGCGATCGCGGTCGTGAGCCGGCCCCTCGCCTCGAACGCACGCACATGCGCGTGAGCCAGGATCGCCACGCCGAACGCAACCATCGCGGTCGGCGTCACCACGGCGAGCACCACACGCACGACGACACGGCGGTCCGGGCGGTCCGTCGCGCGCGCACGCTCGATCATCTCGCGCGTGGTGTCTTCCGGCGCCTGCGCGATCGCGCCGGCCACACGCCGTCGAATGACCACGTACAGAGCGAGCGCGGCCGTCGCGCACAAGGCAACGGCGAGCAGACCCAGACCGAGCGCGGACTCGGTGTCCATGTTCCGCGCCCGCAGCGGAGGCACCACCGCGGCGATCGTCGCCAGCAGCGAGATGACCAGCGCCGTGATGGTGATCCGGCCAGGAACGCGATCCAGCGCGCGAAGCTCATCGGGGTCCAGGGTGTGGGACCCGAGGCCGATTGCACGGAGCGTGAACCGCAGACGACGAAGACGCAGCCAGGTCGCCAGACAGATGAGGACCATCGCCACGCTGCCGATGGCGATGCCTGAAACCGCGGCAGACTGCGCAGACGAGCTGTCCATGAGCAGGAAGCGGGGCGCAGCGAGCACGAGGGCCACACCGGTGAGCACGCCTGCGATCAGGACGTCCGCCACGACCGCCTGGGTGAGCCTTCCCGCGGTCGCGTTCATGACGACTCCTCCGTCTCGATGACATGAATGGCCGAAGGGACGGCGTCGGGCTCCTGGGGCTCGACGGCGAACGCGGGGATGCGGACGACGAAAGTGGATCCATGGCCGAGCCTGCTGCGCACGCTGATGGTTCCACCGTGCATCGTGACCAGGCGCTTGGCGATGAACAGACCGAGGCCGGTCCCCTTGCGCCGGGCGTGTGCCGGACCGGCCTGGCGGTACTCGTGGAAGATGGCGTCGATTTCGCCCGGCGAGATGCCCGGACCCGTGTCCGTCACGGTCATCACCACGCTCGCTTGGTCCATGCGAACGTCGACGTTGACGGTTCCTCGTTCGGTGAACTTGATGGCGTTGCCGACCAGGTTGCTGAGCACCTGCCATATGCGACGCTCGTCGACGTGCGCAAGCGTGGGCGATATGCCAGTGACCGCGAGCGTGATGGGCTTGCGCTCGATTCGGGCCGTGGCTTCGCGCACCACGTCTTGCGCGATCGAGTGGACGTCGACCAGGGCGCGTGACAGGTGTAGCTGTCCGGACTCGATCGCGGACAGCTCGAGGATGTCGTCGATCAGGCCACGCAGATGGGATCCGCTGGCGCGAACCATCTCGAGGTTCTCGCGTGCATCCGGGTCGAGGGGGCCGTCGACCTCGCTCAGCAGGATGTCGGTGAAACCGAGGATCGCGTTGAGCGGTGTGCGCAGCTCATGGCTGAGCGCGCCGAGGAACGCGGAACGATCCCGGTCGAGCGACGCTACCCGCGACAGGTCTTCGCGATAGGCGCGCTCCGCGGCGGCGAACCGGTCGACCAGCACGTTGAACGCATCCGTGAGCAGGCCGACCTGATCGGCCACGCGCACCGGCACAGGCATGCCGGTCGGGCTCGAGCTCGGCTCCGCCATCATGACGATCTGCTCGCGTACAAAGTCGACATCGGCGTGAAGGTCTCGACCGAAGACGAAGGCGACGACCGCTGCCACACCGACCAGAAGCCCGGTCAGTGCCAGCACGGAGCGGAGCAGCGCGCGGGCGCCCTCCGGCTGGGACGGCGCCGGGACGAACGCGACGACGGCCAGGTTCTGGAAAGGCGCTCCAAGCGGTTCGACCGCGTAGAACGTGCGCCCAATGCGCGTGACCGTCTCGCCCCGCCCGGACGACAGCAGGTTCGCGACGGACACGTTGTCGGGAGCTCCGTAGGTGGCGTCGACCGTTGCGGTGCCGTCATGGGCCGCGATGAGGATCTCCGCGCCGGACCGGCCCGCCGCGCGTCGGATGAGCTGTCCGTGGTCCTCGGACGACGTTGCGCGAAGACGGTGGGCAAGGGTCGCCGCGAGAACCCGGGCCCGGTCCGCGGCGACCGCATCACTGGTTGCGCGAAGCTGGGCAGCACCCAGCAAGCCCACGATGAGAGCCGTCGTGACGCCCACGACCACCACGATGGCCGGGAGCAGCGGAACCAGAGGGAGCTTGGCGTACCGGAAGCGGGCGAGCGGCGACGGCACGCTTGCATCCTCGTCAGCGTAGCTGCGCGAAGTCGGCGGCGAGCATGCCGAACAGGGCGTGGTCGAGCCAGCGGCCAGCACAGAACTCGGCCTCGCGGGCAATGCCTTCGAACCGGAAGCCGAGGCGCGCGATGACCGCAAGCGACCTGTGGTTTGCGGTGGCAGCCGCGACCTTGACCCGGTGCATCCCCATGCGTTCGAAGGCGTACCGCAGCGCGGTCATCGCAGCTTCGGTCATCAGGCCCCGTCCCTGTGCAGGCTCGCGCAGCCAGTACCCGAGCTCGCAGGACTGGTGCAAGTGCACGATCGACTCGAGGCCCACCACCCCAAGCAGCACGTTGGTGCCCCGATCCCGAATCGTCATGCGCAACGCTTTGCCCTGATCCCAGTCCGCGACGCAACCGTCCGCGAACCTGCGCGCGGCAGCCTCGTCTGAGTGGTACGGCACCCAAGGCAGCCATGGGTACAGGTGGGCGCGCGATTCCTCCACGGCGCGAAACATGTCCTGTGCGTCCGCCGGCTCCAGCGGCCGGAGCACCGTGCGCGTGCTCGTCAATGGGTTCGCTCGAAGCGCCGCGCGGGTCGGGAGATTCAACATGGCACGACCGATCGACCGTTCCTCACTTGCATACCACCCGGGCGACGTATGCCTCCAGATGGCCCGCTTCATAGTCAGTCCATGCCAGGAGCCACTCGCCGCGCTTCGCTCCCGGCGCGATCGACGGTCTGGGCTGCTCGCCGGTGACCCGGGCGATCGTCGTGCCTTCTCGGATGCCGTCGCGCGTGATCGGCGCGACCCTTACCCGTCCCGTCTGGTACCACGCCACCAGCCCGCTTCCGGCGCCGTCGGAGGCCACGGACACCTGTCCTCCCGTCGCCGAGAATTTCTTGCGCCAGATCAACGTGCCCACCGCCGGATCCACGAACGCCGCATAGTCGCCCCGCGGCTCCTCCCGCCACACCGCGAAGCACCCCGTACCGTCGCACGCGATCGTCGGATACTGCACCTTCGCTTTCCGGTCGGACATCAGCGACATCTCCCCCAGCACACGATCGCTCTTGGGGGCCGGGTCCGCCGACAGACCGTCCTTCAAGCCCGGATCATCGAGCGCGATGCGCTGCCTGACCACGTCGTGGTCGCGCGCGCGCTCGACGCGGTAAGCCAAAAGCAAGGCGTTGGCGCCGATGCCGAGAGATGGCGCCCTCGCATGGGCCCTGTGCAAGCCGTGTTTCTGCGCAAACTCGGCCACCATGATCGGCTCGCGATCCGGTTTGAGGCCAGACGACAGCGGCACGACGAATAGCTGCGATGATGGCGCCTTGTCCGGGTCGTCGGCGTAGGCCACCCAGTAACCTCCGCGCGGCGCCGCCGCGACCGTAGGCCAGGTCGTCGCGCTCTTGCTGCCGGTTACGCGGACGGGCTCGCCAAGGATCCGGCCCGCCGTGGTGAGCTGACGCACGAACACGCCAGCGTTGTTTCCAAGCTGGTCCGAGAACAGGAGCACAACATTGCGCGGCGTGGTGAGCAGCCGCGGATCCTGCACCGACGCCGCCTCGGGGGTCACGTCGACGGGGCGGGTCATGGCGCGCATTTCATCATCGACCAATACGGTCCACACATGCCATTGGCCGGGCACCTCGTGCTCGTCGGCCCACGCGACGAGAGGGCCGTTGTCCGTGTGGACGATGTCGGGGCGGCGAATGGAGTCGGTGAGGTCGAAAGGTCTGGGTCTGCCGAGCGCGACCACCGTGCACGATCCCTCGCGCGTGGAAGCTATCTGCAGGTTCTCGAGCATCACCCGGGGCACACCGGAGGTCGTGCCTTCGGACGCTTCCTTGAACGCCTTGGCGGCGCCATCGAAATCTCCCTTGGCCAGCAGCGCCTGTCCGTCCGACAGAGCGTTGGCCCACTTGGGCAGGTCCGCGGACGCGATCGGCGGCGGGAGCAGAGGCGGCAGCGTAGCGGTGGACGACGCAACGGCGGGTGCGGACGAGACCGCAGGAGACGCGCTCTGGATCGGAACCACGGGCTTGTGGATGACCTGGCTCCAGATCAAGAACGATCCGCCAGCGAGCAGGACCGCGCCGACAGCGGTCAGCCAAACGAGCGACCCCCGAGGCTTCGGCGCCGAGCGCGTGGACGCGGAGGTTTCCGCTTTCGGACCCTGCACCGACCCCGCACCTTCGTCGGACGACACCTCGGCCATCTTTTCCGTGGGGCCTTCGTCTGGCCCGAACGAGCTTTCCGGCAACGGAGCGGGCGGACGCTCGGTGGGGGCGTAGGGCTCGACGGAAGCGGGGGCGCCTCGACTGGATGGTGACGCTTGCAGAGCCTCGCGCTCGATCTCGGTGAGCGACGTCGGCACGATGATCGACGGTGGCCCCTGACCGAGGGCGACCATGAGCTCGTCGGCGAGCTCCTTGGCGGTTTGAAAGCGCTGGTTGACGTCGCGAGCCAGGGCTTTGGCGAACCAGCGGTCGAAAGCAGGGGGCAGGTCCGGGCGGCGCTTGGAGGGTACGGGGAGGGCCGCGGTCGCGATCTGCGCGAAGATCATGGCGACGCCCTGCTCGGTGACCCACACCGTCCGGCCGACCAGACACTCGTAAACCATGCAGCCGATCGCCCATAGATCGGCGCGTGAGTCGACCTGTCCCTGCCCCTTGACCTGCTCCGGGCTCATGTAGGCCGGCGTGCCGAAGATCGCCCCCTCGCGCGTGAGCCGATGCTGATCCGCAGCGCCGTCCACCGGGGCGTAGAACTTCGCGAGGCCGAAGTCGAGGATCTTGGCGAGCACCTCGCCGTCGTCCGTCTTCGTCAGGAAGATGTTCTCCGGCTTGAGATCGCGGTGGATGATGTTCGCGGCGTGCGCCTTGGTCAGCCCGCGACAGACCTGCGTGAACGTGCGCACCACGAAGTCCGGCTCGAACCGGCGCACCTTGACCATCCGCTCGTATAGGCTCTCGCCTTCCAGCAGCTCCAGAAGCAGGAACGGACGACCGTCGTCGAGCTTGCCAGCGTCGTAGACGTCGCAGATGTAGGGGCTGTTGACGGCAGCCGCGGCACGCGCTTCCCGCAGGAACCGCTCAACCACCACGGCCGAGTTGATAAGCTCCGGGTTGAGAACCTTGACCGCGACCCGCTTGCCGATGTCGACGTTCTGCGCCTCGTAGACCGCCGCCATGCCGCCACGCCCGATCTCGCGCGTGATACGGAACTTGCCGGCAAGCACGGTACCGACCGGAATGACGCTGGGCTTCTTCGCGGGCGGAGGCATTGACGATGAGGGTCGCAGGCTAGGCCATGGCGAGTCGCACCACAATGGGGCGTTTCACGCCAGCCCCGGGACGCGGCGAATCGAGGCATGGCAGCTCGGTCGCCCCGCAGGGGTTCCCCATCATACATGAGTCGACCCGAAAGACACCAAGGGCTGTCGCCCGGCCCGCGAGCGAACTTGGCCCACCGCGGCCGGCGCTGGTACCTGCCATCGCATGATCCTCCCAGGTAGCCTGCGAACCACCACCCTCGGCGACGTGCTGGGCAAGCTGCACCGCGGTGGCGTTTCCGGCGTGCTCGAGCTCATCGCGGCTGGCCCCCCTTGGGCCGGCACGCACCACCTCGTCACGCTGGTCAGCGGGATCGTGCGCGACGTCGCGACTCCTCTGCCCGCCCCACGCATCGGGGAGGTGCTTCGCGACCAGGGTGTGCTCCGCGACCACGAGCACCTGCGCTTCGTCGAAGCGCTGGACCGCACCCGTGCGCGATCCGGCGCCCTGCTGGTTGAGCTGGGCCTCGTCAGCGAGGCCACCCTGCGCTACGGCCTGAGCAGACAGATGCGGCTTCGGCTGGACCGGATCTTCGGCATCGACAGCGGCGAGCTGCGCTTTCATCCCCTCGCGCGAGCCCGTGCCGTCTCGTCCGTGGCGCTGGGCCCGCGGGACTTCCTGCACGGACGTCCGCGTGCCCGTGACCGTGGCCGCGACCGCGACAGCCACGGATCCCACGACCTGGAGCACGCCGCCGGGCGCCGTGCCGCGCTGGACCTGCTCGGACTCGGTCACGGGGCCACCCGCGACCAGATTCGGCACGCATTCCGAAAGACCGCCGCCCAGGTTCACCCTGACCTGCACCGGAACCTGGATGCCCGCGGCCTTGCAGCGATGCAGGCGCGCTTCGCGGAGCTTTCCCGCGCCTACCATCTGCTCATCACCATGCCGTCGGAAACGGCGGACGAAGCCGCGGCCTGAAACGGACCACGCGGCTGACGATCGGCCGCAGAGAACCCAGATGGCCGCAGAGGAACAAGGGAGCTTGGCGCGGCGATGGGAACGGTCAGGGCGCTGTCCGTCGCCGCACCCCAGGGCCACGCAGAATCCTACTGGTCGAAGACCATCCGCAGCGAGTCCGCCGTGGCCGCGCGGGCGATCCACCGGTCGAGCGTGGCAACGTCGCCGCACGCCATGACACGCTGTCGGACCGCCTTGGAGCCCCGGAACCCACGCGCTTGCAAGACCGCGAGAAGCGCGGCGGCGCGCCCTTCGGTGCGTCCTTCAGCGCGTCCCTTGGCCTCGCCCCTGGCCTCACCCCTGGCTTCTCCAAGCTTGATGAGCCGGTCGCCTTCCGTCATCACCACCTCATGCGCTGCCGCGTCAGCAGCGGAACCAACGCCTCGCTCAGATTCTGACGCGTGGTCGCATCGTTCGCAGGCAGTGCGTAGCGCACCAAAACGGCCAGCGCCTCGCGACCGTCGTGCGCGTGTCATACCGCCCGCAGCAGGTCCGCCCAGTCGCGCAGCAGCGTGAGCAAGCCCTGCTTGTCGCGACCGTGCCGAACAAAGAGAAGCGCGATCGTGCCCAGGGCGCTCATCGCTCTTGCCCGCAGCTCCTGGTCGCTTCGCAGCGACAGGCGTTGTGTCCACCGTTCGACCGGCCGGGGTACCGCTCCCGAGAACCGTGCGCCCCATCTCACCACGAACCGGGCCCATCCGCGGTTCCCTTGAGAAAAGCCCCGACCTTTTGCTAGCGTCCCCTCCGATGCGTTACTTCGTGAACGTGGGCGGGTCCGAGCTGCCGGTCGACGTGACCGCCTTGCCTGGCGGCGGATACGACGTGCAGCTCGAGGGAAAGCGGATCGACGCCGATGTGATGGTGCTGCCCGACGCGCTCTCGGTGCGCATCGGCAACCGCGTGTTGGACCTGACCGTCGAGGGCAAGCCTCCCCGCCTGGGCGCTGTCGGCGGCGGTGTCCGCGCCTACGTCGACGTCCAAAGCGAGCGTCAGCGTGCTGCTGCAGAAGCGACAGCCGCTGGGGCCGCCACGGGTGGCGGCAGCGTGACTTCCCCGATGCCCGGTCGGGTCGTCAAGGTGCTCGTGAAGGAAGGTGCCGAGGTGGACACCGGTGACGCTGTCGTCGTGGTCGAAGCGATGAAGATGGAAAACGAGCTGCGGGCCACCCGTCCGGGTGTGGTCGCCAGGATCCTCGTCAAGGAGGGCGATCGCGTCGAGGGTGGCGCCGTGCTGGTCGAGATGAGCGGATGAAGCCTGGCTTGCCACGCCTGCGATTGGTCCACGGCCCAACCCCCTTGACGCGCTGTGCCCGGCTCTGCGACCGCCTCGGTGTCGACCTGTGGATCAAACGCGACGACATGACCGGAAGCGCCGACGCGGGCAACAAGCTGCGCAAGCTCGAGCTGCTGCTGGCCGACGCCCGCGCTCGCCGCGCCGACACCGTCATCACCTGCGGCGCCGCGCAGTCCAACCACGCCCGCGCCACCGCCGTCGCCTGCGCCGCGCTCGGATTCGCTTGCGAGCTGCTGCTCTGGTCCGACGACCCCGTGCCCCAAACGTCGGGCAATCTGTTTCTGTCGCGCTTGGCCGGCGCGCGGGTCCACCAGGTCTCCAAAAGCGACTATCGCGATCGACGAGCAACCATGCAATCGCTGGCCTGCGATGTCGAACGCCGCGGCGGCAGACCCTACGTGATTCCAGAGGGCGGTTCCAATGGCCTGGGCGCCCTCGGGTACGTGGAGGCCATGCGCGAGGTCCGCGACCAGATGCGCTTGCACCTGGCCGGAGAGGGTAGGTTCGACGCCGTCGTCACCGCCTGCGGAAGCGGCGGTACCGCTGCCGGGCTCGCGCTCGGCGCCGCCAGGTTCGACGTCGCCGACCAGGTTCTGGCCTTCGCGGTCTGCAACGACAAGCTCTACTTCGAAGACGAGATCGGCAGGATTGTCCGCGAAGCCCGCCAGCTCGAAAGCAGCCTGCCCGACCCCGTTCGCGTCGTGGTCGACGATACCGCGAAAGGCCCCTCCTACGGTGTTGCAACGTCGGCGCAGGTCCGGTTTGCCGTCGACGTGGCGCGGCTGAGCGGCGTGGTGCTTGACCCGGTATACACCGGCAAGGCGATGGCCGGACTGGCCGAGACCATCCATCGCGACGGCCGTTGGCTGGGCAAGCGCGTGCTGTTCGTGCACACCGGCGGTGTGGCCGCGGCGCTGGCGCACGGCGATGCCTACCGCGACTTCGTTTGACCGCCCTGCACCGTCCGTCATGTTCGCGACTCCAATCGGTTCGTGTGGACCACCGTGATGACCGACCGCCGAAACGACCTGCCTGCCCTCGGCCTCGACGCAATCCGTCTGCTGGGCGCGGGCGCCATTGCCTTCGCCGTCGAAGGTCTGCTCGAGTCCAATCGCCTGCTGGCGCTCGTGGTCGGTGCCCTGGCGGTGGACTGGATGGCCCGACGCGCGGGCATGCGGTGGGATGAGTCGGGTGCCGACCGGTGGCAGGTGGTCGGGTTGCGGCTTGCGGCCGGAGCAGGCGTGGGGGCGGCGATTGCGCTTGCAGCGACGCTTGCGGTGGTTGTTGCGGGGCGGGGGACCGTGACGCTGGGCAGCCCCGCGCCGGTCGGGATCGGAATCGGCGTCGTTAGTGCTCTGGCGCTCGCCGCGCGCGATGAACTGCTTTTTCGCGGCCTGCCGCTCGCGTTGATGAGCGGCCGCGTGGCGGATCGGTGGGCGCTTCCCTTCACCGCGCTGCTCGGTGCCGCCCCGCTCGTCTTGTCCCGGACCGCGACCGCGACCGGTGTGGTCGTCACGCTGCTTTCCGGCTTTGTCTTCGCGCTGCTCTGGCGGTCGGGCCGCGGCATGTACCGCGCGTGGGGGGCCCATGCCGGCTGGCTCTTCTTCGCAGGGGCAGGCGTTCGCGGGATGCTGCTCGACGTCCGGTTCGCCAGCGGGCAGATCCTGCCCATGGGCAGCGCGACCGGTTGGCCGGCCTGGGCGTCGATCGCGCTGTTCGCAGCCGGCGCCGCCGTGCTGATCCTCATCGATCGCCGACGCGCCGCCGCCTGATTCGCATTCGCGTCGCCCATCGCCGCTTGTCCACGTGTCGGGAGTGTGTCGTTCGTGTTACACTGACGCATTCCATGGTGACGTGGAAGCAATGACCTGCGGAGGATGCATGCGACGATCGGTCCTGGCCGGCCTGACGGCCGCGGGGGCGCTTGGCTTGCTCGCAACGACTACTGCCGCCGCGCCGTCGAGCGCGCACCTGGCGCGGGATGCCACGGGCATCTTCTGGTTCATGCACATCTCGGACTTGCACACGAGCTGTCAGTGGGATCCCACGGAAGAGGCGAAGAACATCGCCTTCGCCCTCGGCCCCGCGGTTCAGGTGATCAAACCGTGGTTCCTGGTAGCCACCGGCGACCTGGTGGACGGTTCTCCGGTTGGGCTTCCCACGCTCGGCCAGTCGCAGCAGGAGTGGGACGAATACAAGGCGCTGTACCAGGCGGCGGGGATGACGCCCGATTTCTACTTCGACCTGCCCGGTAACCACGATGGCTACGGCGACATCGGCTATCACTACTACCTCGCCAACTCGCTGCAGGGATCGACCCGGCACGCGACCTACGTCTCGTGGAACGTCGACACGCCGCTTGGAACCTACTACTTCTTCGGGTTCTCGAGCGCGGGGGTGGGCAGCGGCGTCATCTCCGAGGATCCGAAGTTCCTCGACGACCAGGTGGCGGCGTTTCAGGACGGCCTCATCCAGAACGCGGACGCCCAGCTCGTGTTCGTGCTCGCGCATCACCGCATCACGCAGCCGGCCAACAGCGCGCCCGTCATCGACGCCCTGAGCGGTGTGGGCGGCGGCTTCTACATCCACGGGCACGTGCACGAGTACGACGAGTACATCGACGGCGACCCCAGCATCGTCGCGTGCGAGGTCGACTCGCTCGGGCAGAAGGAGACGAACAACATCGCCGTCGGCGCCGTCGACCACAACGCCTTCATCTACCGCGTGACCAGCACCAAGACGCCGTGGCCGCTGGTGATCATCACCGCGCCGGTGAGCTCGACGCTGCGCAACGGCGAGCCCAACCCCTACGCGTACACCGTGTGCAAGGACCGCAAGGACACGCCCGTGCGCGCGCTCGTGTTCGGCGACGGACCCACGACCGCGGTGGCGGTGCAGATCGACACGACGCCTGCGAAGGCGATGACGGAGCAGCAGCCGAACGTGTGGGCGGCAGAGGTCGATACGACGTCGCTATCGGCGGGGCCGCACGACGTGACCGTGAGCGTGACGGTGGGCGGCAAGGCCGGCTTCGACAAGGTGGTTGCGCAGTTCGTGGACGGGCCGTGCGCGCCGCTGCCCGACGACTCCCCGCAGCCGGACGCGGGAACGGACGGTGGGCTGGACGACGCTGGGGACGGAGGCGACGCCGGAGGGGCGTCGGGTGCGGGAGGAAGCGAAGCTGGCGTGGGTGGAGCGGGCGGGTCGGGTGGAACCGCGGCTGGAGGCGCCGCTGGTTCGGCCGGCACGGCGGGTCAGGCCGGGGCAACGCCGTCGGGGCAGGACGAGCCAGCTCCGGTTGCGTCCGACAGTGGATGCTCTTGCAGAACGCCGGCGCAGGGCGTGCCGCGGTCCATGTCGTGGATGGCGGCGCTGCTCGGCGTGGCGGTGTTGCTGCGACGATGTGCCCGGTAGCGCTCCGGTCAGCGGCCGTCGTACGGCGCGCCGAGCGCCTGGAGCTTCTTGATGGCCTCGACGCGGAACGGGGAGTCGGGCGCTGCGAGCTTGAGGAACTCGCGGTAGTGGTCGATGGCCTCCTGTCGGCGGTTGGCCGCGTAGTCCATGTCCGCCAACATCAGGTAGGCTTCCCAGAGCCACGGAGGACGCGCCTCCTTCTCGGCGAGCTGGATGGCCTTGGACAGCTCCTCGGCGGCGGCTCCGCGGTTGTTGTTGTTGTAATAGAGCCGTCCCAGCTTGTAGCGCCAGAACGATCGGTTGCCGTCCGCCGCGATTGCTTTACGCCAAGCCGTGATGGCGGCGTCCCACCTGGACATGTCCTCGTAGCACTCGCCGAGCGTGGCGTACGCTTCGAACCTCGACGGTTTGAGCTCGAGGGCCTTGTTCAGGTCTCGTTCGGCGTCACGCACGGCGCCCTGGCGTCGCTCGAGCACGCCGCGCTGCCAGTAGGCGTCGGCCAGGCTCTGGTCGAGCTCGAGCGCCTTCTTGAGCGCGGCGTCCGCGGTGCCGGGCTGGCCGGCTTCGTTGGCCGCCCACCCGACGTACAGCCAGTACTCGGCGCGGTTCGGGTCGATCTCGGTGGCACGCTTGAGGAACCGGATCGCCTCGGCGAGGTTGGTGCCTTTCAGGAGCTGGGCGCGGCCAAGGTAGTGATTGGCCTCGGCGCTGTTCGGCCTCTCCTGCAGCACCTTGCGCAGGATCTCTTCTGCCTGGGCCGCGTGGCCCGCTCCCACTTCGGCGGAACCCACACGCAGCATCAGGTCCGGATCGTTGGGCGCCTTGGACAGCGCCTCCTGGTACATCTCCAGCGCCCGCTGCACCTGTCCCGACGCCTCGAACAGCACGCCTCGCTCGAGCGCGAGGCCGGGGTAGTTCTTGTCGACGTTGGACACCTTGTCGAACATCTCCGACGCCTCGTCGAAGCGTCCCATTCGGCGCAGGGTCACGCCCAGGTTGAACAGCGACGACAGGTCGCGCGGGTCGGCCTGGAGGGCGATTTCGAACTCGCTCTTGGCGTCGGCGAGGCGACCCGCGGCGAGCGCCACGTTGCCGAGGGCCTTGTGGATCGCTGGAGAATCCGGCAGCTTCTGCCTGGCTTCGGCGAGCTTGGCGTCGGCCTCCTGCATGCGCCCTTGTGCTGCCAGGAATTGCGACAACGCCACATACAGGTTGATCGCGTCGGGCCCGGTCGGCGTTCGCGCGATGGCTTCGACGAGGATCTTCTCCACTTCGGCCTTGTTGCCGAGCGCCTCCTCGACGCGCGCGAGCCAGAACGCGACGACGGGATCGGCCGGTCTGCTCTCGCGCAGCTTGCGCAGGAGTTCCTTAGCCTCCTGGAGGCGTTCGAGCGCGATCTTGGTCTTCGCGGCGCCGATCTTCGCGGCGAGGCTCTCCGGGTTGGCCTGGATGCCCGCCTCGAACCGGGCCAGCGCCTCCGCATAGCGACCCTCCCGGTACAGCACCTCGCCGAACCCGCAAAGCGCGTCGGCGTCCCTCGCGTTGAGCTTCAGCGCCTCGGCAAAGGCCGCTTCCGACGCCGACATCTTTGACCGTTCGAGGTTGATCTGTCCGAGCTGCGTGTAGGCGGTGACCTGCTCTGCCTTGCTAGCCATGTCGCGCAACCGCGCTCCGGGGGCAGGGCCCACGATCTCGTCGAGCAAAGCCGCGGCCTCATCGCCTCCCTTTTGCTTGAGGATGATCCGCGCGAGCAGGATGCGGGCGCCGACATGGTCCTTGGACCGCTTGATCGTCAGGTCGGCGGCTTCCCTGGCCTTGTCGAGGTCGCCCATCCCGAACAGCGCGCGCGCCTTGCCGAACGACGTGCGCGCCGAGTCCTCGAGCTTGGCTGCACGCTCCCAGACCGCCAGCGCGTTCTTGTACTCGCCGGCCATCAACTCGACCTCGCCTTCCACGATGGCGACGTCGATGTCTTCCGGCGACTGGCGCGCGAGCGCCTGAACGGCCTGTCTCGCCTTGGCGACTTCTCCGTTGGCGGCTGCTTCGGCAGCTCGCGCCAGCGGCGAGTAACGCGCCTCCTTGGCTTCGTTGGCGCGTGCCAGCAGCGCGGTCGCGTGCGCGTGCACGGACGGCTCGGCGCCGAACCGGATCTCCCGGTGGAAGCCCAGGTAGGCGGCGTAGGCCGCGGCCGGCGCGAACCTCGGCGCCGCGTTGACCGCGGCATCCGCCGCTTCCACCGCCTGTTGCGACTGATCCGCGGTGTCGGCGCCCAGCTTCTTTCGCGACGACGCCACCAGGTCTTGCAACGCGAGTTGGTGCTTGTTCGCGTTGAGCGTGTCGGAGATGAGGTGAACGCCGAACACCCCGAGCGTAGGGCTCGCCGCCATGGCGATGCCGCCGATGGCGAACACGGCGAGGCCAACCGCGATGTAGCGTACCGCCTTGGACTTCTTGGCCCGGAGCTCCACCGGCGGCGCTGCGTGTCGTGGCGCCTGCACGGCGCTCGGCTCCATCACGGGCGCGGCAGCGCCGGCCTCGGCTCCGCCGCCCGACTCCGCCTCTTGCGGGATCCCGCCAAACTCCATGTCTTCTTCGCCAGGCTTGAGATCCCGCTCGCCGAACGACGGCATCCCCGTCTGCTGCGGTCCTTCCGCCACGCCGACGGCCGCTGCTGGCGCGCCGTCGCCAGACAGGTTCACCTCGCCGAACGCCGTGCCCCCGCCCGCCTGGCGCGTCACGGCCGGCGCGGCACCATCCGCCGGCGCGGGCGATGCCGTCGGCCGTGCGGATGTCCGCGGAGGCGGAATCGCCCCGAACAGGTCGTCGCCCGTGTCCGACGAGGGCAGGGGCGGTTCGGGCCAGACGCCGGCGCCGGGCGGAGGTGCGGACGCTCCGCGCGCGTCGAAGGCGAATTCCCCTGATGCAGGAAACCCTTGGCCGCGGGGCTGGGACGACGGTAGGTGCGATCCCGGTGCCGGCACGGACGGCAAGTGGGATCCGGGCGCGGGGACCGACGGCAGGTTGGCTGCCGGATCGGCCACCTTGGGCAGGTTGGCGAGCGGGTCGACCGTGGAGGGCAGGAGCCCGTCGGCCCTCGACGGTGCGGGGAGGCCGACGTTGGCCGGGGCAGGGAGGCCGACGCTGGCGGGTGCGGGGAGGCCGACCGCGGCGGGGACGGGGAGGTCCGCGGCCGGAGCGCCGACGCTGGGAAGGTCGAGCTCGCCAAAACTGTCGCCGAAGTCCGTGGGGACGGGTGCCGGCGCGGGGGGGGCGACGGCGGGCAGGTCGGGGGAGCTGAACAGCGCGGCGCCGGTGATTTGCCGGGCAGGGCGCGATGCGGAAGGTGTCTGCGGGCTGGGCAGATCGAGGGATCCGACCGGTGCGGGCAAGTCCGCGCCGCCGGCAACGGCCGGCAGGTCGGCGACACCGGAGGACACGACGGGCAGCGGCAGGTCGCCGAAGTCGGCAAGGTCGGCTGCACGAGCGGGTTTGGCCCCACGAGCGGGAGCGGCTGCGGGCAGGTCGGCGCTCGGTGTTGAAGGAAACGGTGCGCGGGGGGGGGCTGGGCGTGCAGGTGGAGGCGGCGCTTTGGGGGCGGGCGCGCGTGGCGGCGCCACGACCGGCAGGTCGAGGGGAGGGAAGTCGGGCGCGATGGGTGTGTGCGGTGCAGCAGGCTTGGCGGCAGTGGGGCGCCCCACGACGGGCAGGTCGTCGTCGGCAGGGGGCGCAGGTTTGGGGGCTACCGGTTTGGGGGCCGCCGGTTTGGCGCTCGGGGCAGGCGAAGGCAGGTCGGCAAACGACGGCGGAACCGGGCGCGTCGGAGCGGCAGGCGAGGCCGACACCACGGGCAGTCCGGCGTCGAGGTCGTCGTCGGGCGTTGCGGGGCGGACGCCGAACGCGGCGTTCGGATCGCCGATCCCCATCACGGTGCGTTTGGACGCGGCGGTACGCAGGGCGGGCGGCGGCGGAGCCGCGGGTGGCGGCGCCGCAGGCGGAGCGTCCTTCTTCTCCGCGGCGTGGACCACGAATGTCCTGCCGCATTTCGGACATCGCATCTTCAGTCCGCCGGGCGGGATTCGTCGCTCGTCGACCCGGTATAGCGACCTACAGCCTTCGCATTCGACTTTCAGCATGGTGCCTGCACGGTGCGCGGTTCGCAGAAGAGTAGCGGTTGCATTGTGGCACAGATAGCCCCCCACGATACAAGCCAAGCGATCGCCACCCCGGTTCTCGAAGATTGGGAAGCCGGACGGCTCCGGCAGCGCATGGGGTCGGGGTCGAACGGGTGCCGGACGGCTCCGGCAGCGGTTGGGGTCGGGGTCGAACGGGTGCTGGACGGCTCCGAAAGCGGTTGGGGGCGGGGTCGAACGGGTGTCGGAGGGCTTCGGAAGCGGATTTTTCACGATTGAATGGGTACCGAAGGGCTTCGGAAGCGGTTGGTCGCCTGGTTTGGGCGCCGAGCGCGAGGAATCGTCCGAGTCGATGCAGGCCTCTTGCTCCGTCCACGCCAATCTGCGATACGCCGGGAGGCATGCAGAAGACCACGTCCGCGATCCTGGGCGCATTCGTGGTGATCGCCACGGTCCTGGTGATCTGGCGAGCGGGGCCACGGCGTGACGCCGCGGTGGTGGTGCCGCCGATGGGGGCGAGCCGGACGATCGAGGCGGATGTACCTGCGGCCGGGTCGGCGGCGGTGGATCCCGTTCACGAGTTGGAGGCTCTGCACGCGCTGCCGCTAGGGCGTCCGGGCACGGTGTTGCCGAACGGCAGCGCGCCGGGACCGCTGCCGGCGGATGCGCCCTCGGAGGTGAGATTCGGGGTGATTCTGGTGACCTATCGGGGGGCAGAGCGGGCGCCGGCCCATGCGCGGTCGAAGGAAGACGCCTGGAAGCTGGCGGAGGCGCTGGCGCAGCTAGCCAAGAGCGACTTCAAGGCGGCGGTGGAGAAGGGCGACGAAGGCTCTGCGGCGGATCTTGGCTGGATTCAGCGAGGGGTGCTGGAGCCGGCGCCGAACTACGTGTTGTTCACCTTGGCACCGGGAGCGGTAGGGGGGCCGGTCGACACGCCGACGGGCTACTGGGTGCTGAAGAACCTGTCGAAGTAGGAAACGCCAAGGAGGCGACGGGATCATGGCGACGATCGACCTGCGCAGGAATCACTCGCTGGCGCGCGACGAGGTGCGCAAGCGTGCCGAGGATCTGGCGCGCGAGATGGAAGCCAAGCTGGGGATCAGGTGGCGTTGGGAGGCGGACACCATCAAGTTCGACACGCCCGCGGGCGCGGCGAAAGGGGTCACGGGGGAGGTGCAGGTAGGCGCAACCGAGGTGCGGGTGCTCATCGACCTGCCGCTGTTGCTTCGGGCCATCAAAGGGACGGTGGAGGGCAAGGTGAAGGCCAAGCTCGAGGCGGCCATCGGGGCGGCGTGACGCTGGGAGGCCCTTGGCTGCGCGGTTGGTCGCTGTCCTTCTTCGACCTATGCATCGACATCAACCTCGCCTAGACTGCACCCAGGTCTCAGGGTTGGACGCGTGCTGAGAGACCGTCTTGCACGCGGAGGAAACAAGGCCCGCATGACGATACCGCCAGACCACACTCAGGCCCCATCTGGATCGAACTTCCCCCCTGCCGGATCCAACGTACCACCGGAAGTTGCGGAGAGCGTCGAGTGGCTCGTGCGAGAGCAAGGGGAGTCGGACACGCGCGAGCAAAGGGCGATCCTCTACCACGAATCCGCTCAGATCCGGGAGAGCGTGCAGGACGAGGCGGGTGCGGCGAGGGATTACCTGGCGGCGCACAACGCGGACCCTACTTTTCGCGAGCCGATCGAGGCGTTGGCCGCGTTGCTGCAACGCCGCAAGTCGTTCAAGAACCTGGGCAAGCTACTCGACGCGATGACGGGTGCCGCGACGGACGCGGAGGAGCTGGCGCGTGCGCATCTGATGTACGGGCAGTTTGCGCTCGAGCAGAAGCTCGACGTGGACGGTGCGAGGGCGGCGTTCGAGCAGGCGACGGCGGAGCATCCGGACGAGGCCGCTGCGTGGTTGGAGCTGGAGCTGATCGCGGGCAAGACGGGCGACGTCGACCTTCGGCTTCGCGCGCTGGAGGAGCGCGTACGATGGGCGGAGCCAGCGGAGTGGAAAGCGTTGCTACTCATCGATCTGGCGCGGGCGAGAGAAGAGCGCGAAGACCTTGACGGAGCGCTCGAGCTGCTGCGGCAGGCGCGCGAGATCGATTCGCCCGCGCGGTTCAAGGCATTGCAAGCGATCGAGTCGATCGCCCGTGCGGACAGGCGCGACGAGCTGCTGTCCGACGTGCTGAAGGCGCAAGCCGACCTGGTGTTGCAAGCGCTCGACGACGGTGCGGCGGGCGACCGCAACGGCGTGCCGCTGTACGTGCGTACGCCTGTCTTCGTGGCCGATCTGTTCGTGCGTGCCGCCGAGGCGCGTCGCCGGATGGGCGACGCGGACGGCGCGACGTCGACGCTCGATCTGGCGCTCGCGAAGCTTCCTGACGATCCCGCGCTGCTGCATCTGCGTCGCAGGGCAGCGGAGGCGGTGGGCGACGATGGCACGGCGTCGATGCTGGCGGGCAGGCTGCTCGAGAGTGGGTCGACGGGGCGGGCGGGGGCTGCGTTGTGGATGTCGGTGTTCGAGGCGGCGGCAGCCTCCGGCCGCAGGGACGACGCGGTCGATGCGCTGGCGAAGGCGCTGTCGCTCGACCCTGGATGCATCCCCGCGCGCACGCTCCAGCTCGATCTGATCATCGACGCAGACCCCGCGGCGTTTGCGTCGTCGCTCGAGGCGATGGCGGAGGAAGGGCTATCGGACGCGGCCAAGGGGCGAGCCTATCTGCTGTCGGCGTGGGCGTGGGCGATGCGCGCCAAGGATGTGTCCGGCGCGAAGGCGGCCCTGTCTCAGGCAGCGATGTTCGGCGTGTCTCCCGGTATCGTGTCTCGCCTCGCGCGCGCCTTCGCATCCGTCATCGAAGACGATGTCTGGTTCGAAGAGGCCACGCGTCGTCTGCTGGCGGCGGGTGCGACCGAAGCTGAGCATGCGTCGCTGTGGTTCGAGCTGGCGCGGATGCGCTTGTTGCGCCATGACGACGAGGGGGCGAGGCAGGCGTTGGACGCGGTTGCGGGTTCAGCGGGAGGTCTATGGTTGGGCCGTGTGCTGGCGGCCTATGCGCTGGGGTTGCATGGCAAGGGCGAAGCGCCGAGGCTCGAGGCCGATCCTCTGGAGCAGCTTGCCGAGGCCGATTCGGATCCAACGATGGCGCGCGCGTTGCGCGTAACCGCGGCGATTCGCCGGGCCCGAGCGGGGCAGGCCGACGTCGCGCTGCAGCGGCTTCGCGACCTGCACCAGGCCGATCTCGACGACCTGTTGGTGATGTCGATGTTGGCCGACCTGGAGCGCGCGGCGGGACACTTGTCGGCTGCGGCGGAGGTGCTTGCCGCGTCCGCGGCTGCCCAGGACGACGCGCAGGTTGCGGCGTCGCTGCATCTCGAGTCAGCGTTGCTGTTCTGGAGGGCGGACGACAAGGCGCGCGCTATCGAGGAGATGACGGCAGCGCGGGCCCATGTGCCGCCCGCGGCGACCACGCTGCTGATGTGGGCGCTGGCGCAGGTGGATCCGGATTCGCTCGACGCCCGCCGCAGGATCCTGGAGCTCGGCGAGGAGAGCGGGGTCGACCGCATCGGGCTGGCGATCGAGCGGGTGGCGGTGGAAGCGACCGACGGTGGTGACGAGGAGCTGGCGGCGTCGGCGCTGGACACGATCGAGCGCGACGCGCTTGGGGAGCTCGGGGTAGCGGGCTGGCTTGGGCGACTGGTGTACCCCTTCGAGGGCGAGGATCAGGAGGCGCGAGCGAGGGCCCTCGACGGGCTGGAGACGCTCGGCATCAAGGCGTCGGCGGTGGTGGCTGCGGAGAAGTACCGGGCCGCGAGGGTGCAGGAGCAGGACAGGGACAAGGCGCGCGACGCGGCGCAAGCGTGGGCGCTGGCGGATGGCGGCCTGGCGCCGGCGCTGGAGTGGATGGCGGCCGGGCGAGCGGCGGACGACGCGGAAGCCGAGGTTTCGGCGCTACGTCTGGCCGCGCGCCATCTGCCCGACGCTGCGTCCGCGGCGTTGCAGTCGTCGGCCACGCTGGTGGAGCTGCTCGGGTCCGAGCCGGGCCATCATCCTGCTCCGCTCGAATCGCAGCAAGTGAGTGCGCGTTTGATGAACCTCGAGCTTGCGCCCGCGGGTTGCGATCCTCGTCGGCGGGCCTGGGCGTTGCAGGGATTGGGAGACGCCTTGGGCGACGAGGCGAGGCTGGACGCCATGATGCTAACGGGCTGGTCGCTGCTTGCGGCGGGTGATGCCCAGGGTGCGCTGAATGCGTTCGGTGCGGTGGCGACATCGCGGCCGGCAGACCTGGTTGCGTGGGAAGGGGTGCGGTCGGCCGCGGAGGCGATCGACGACGTGAGAACGTTGGCCTCGGCGTGTGAGAAGCTCGGCGAGCTTTGTCGCAACGAAGCGCGTGCGGCGGAGTTCCACGAGGCTGCGGCGTTGTTGTGGATCGAGCGAGTTGGCGACGAGGAGCGAGGCGAACGCAACCTGCGTGCGGCGTTCGACAAGGACCTTCGGCGGTTCGTCGCCTTTGACAAGCTGTTCCGGCGCGTTCGCGCGCGAGACGACGCGGACGGGTTGTTGGCGCTGATTGCTCGGCGGCTGGAGGTGGCCGAGGATCCGGCGGAGATCGCCAAGCTGTTCTGGGAGCAGGCGCGCGTGCTTCGGCAGAAGGGTGACTTCGACGGTGCGATGTCGGCGCTCGAGACCGTGACGATGCTCGAGCCCGACCATGTCGGAGCGCTGGCGCTTGCAGGCGAGGTGTACATTCGTCGAGGCGATTTCGCGCAGGCGGTGGACCATCTGGCGCGTCTGGTGGAGCATCCGGAGGCGCCGGCGCAGCAGCGGCTGGTGTCCGGGATGGCGGCGGTGGATCTGTGTGAGAACAGGCTCCACGATACCAAGCGGGCGCTCGAGATCCTGCTCGCCATGGTCCGCTCCGGGCTTACCACGTTGCCCGTGCGCGAGCGGCTAGCGCGATCCGCGGCGCAGAACCAGGCGTGGACGGAGGCCACCGCGGCGCTGGAGTCGCTGATGCGCGAGCGGGCGACGTCGGAAGGGCGCATCGAGGCAGCGCGTTTGGCGATGGTGATCCACCGGGACAAGATCGGGGATCCGGCGGGCGCGGCCGCGTCGGTCGAGCAGCTCCTGTCCGAGGCGCCGTCGGATCCCGAGGCGCTGGACCTGCTCTTGAGCAACCCTTCGGTATGCGATCCGGCGTCGCGTGAACGGCTGCTTCATCGGGCGCGGCGTGCGATCGTGGACGCCGTGCGCCCCGACCATCTGAGCGCTGCGTCGGTGGAGTTGCTGGCGCGTGTGGCGCAAGGGCAGGGGGACAGCCCGCTTCGGCAGGCCACGCTTGGGGCGCTGATGGCTCTGCGCCCGGCGGATGCGGCGTCGCTGGCGGAGCTCGAGGCGCTCGACGCGCGGGTGGCGCGCATTCCGCAAATGATGCTCAGCGAGCAAGCGATGGAGGCGATCAACGACCCGCAGGACCGGGGGGCGATTCCTCGTCTCATGCTGCTGCTTGCGGAAGCGATCACCGACGCGCTGGGGCCGACGCTGACCGGGTTGTCGGTGACCAAGAAGGAACGGATCGATGCGCGAGACGGCTTGCCGCTGCGCAACGAGATTGCGCAGTGGGCGGGGACGCTGGGCATCGGCGAGTTCGAGCTGTACGTGGGTGGGCGCGAGCCGAAGGGTGTGGCAGGCGTCGCCGGGAGCCCGCCGGTGCTGGTGGTGGGCAATCAGATCACGGCGCCGCTTTCGCCGTTTGCAAGGCAGGCCGTTGCTCGCGAGCTGTACGCCATTCGCCGGGGCATCTCGGTGGTACGCACACGCGACGAAGCGACGGTTGCGGCGATCGTGGTGGCGGCGTGTCACCTCGCGAAGGTGCCGATCCAATCCCCGCCCTACGCGATTCTGGCGGAGGTGTCGCGCCTGTTGTCGAAGTCGATTCCTGGCAAGCTCAAGAAGCTCCTGCCGGAGTACTGCCAGGCGGTCGTCGCCTCGGGTGCGGACCCGGTTGCCTGGTATCACCGCGCGCACGCGAGCCTTGACCGGGTCGCGGCGATTGCGGCGGGCGACGTTTCGCTCGTCTTGTCCGACGTGCTGGGTGTACCGCGCGAGCGGTTGCCCCAGGTGTGTTTGGAGAATCCGAGGGCACGCGAGCTGATCGCGTTCGTCCTGAGTGATCGGTACCTGGAACTTCGCAGTCAGCTTGGCATGGGGGTCCGGTGAGCACCGACGACAGCAAGAAGAACGATGGGGTGTTGCAGGGCGACTGGGATTCTGCGCTCGATGCGTGGGATCAGGCGCCACTTTCGGCGGAGCTTGCGCAAGAGCGTGACACGCCGGTACCCGGCACGGACGGGGCGGATCCATCGCCGCCGAAGGCGACGCCGACGGCGCGTCCGCCGGCCGGCCAGGCTTTGCCGGACGACGAAGAGCGCACGGTGGTGGGCGAGATCCCCGCGGAGCTATTGGCCGATTCGATGCGTGGCGTGGGCAGCGCGTCCGGGCTCGGTCATCTGCTCGGCCGTGGATCGATGCCGACCGTGCCAGGAGGCGAGGAGCGCGGCAAGGACGTCGACGTGGCTTTTGACGAAGAAGACGGCGTGGTGACCTCGGCGCCGGACGTCGTGCGGCGTGCGCCGACGGTTCCGACGGCGGTAGCGGCGCGTCCTGAGCGGGCAGCGGGAGGGACCGAAGATCTCGATCCGTTTGCGGACCTGCGCGAGGCGGCGCCACCGGCGAGGCGTCCTGCCCCGGTGCAGCGGCCGCAGCCAGCGCAGGAGCAGCCGGCGACGGTTCCTCCGCCACCGGACATGCCCTCACCGGAGGCGATGATGCCGTCGCCTCCTCGGCCCGAGGTGGTCGACGCCATCGCGATGGCTCCCGTGGGACCCAAGCTGCTGGAGCCCGAGCAACGTCGATATGCGTCCGACGAGCCGACGGGGGTGTACAAGGATCTGGTTCCGGCCGAGCAGCAGCAGCGGTTTCGCTCTCACGTCGCCGCGGTTCCTGCCGACAGTGGTCGTGGCGACCAGGTGCGCCTCGTGGGGGAGGGGGCGCCGGTTTCGGCGATGATTCAGTCCGTGGCGCCGGCTCCACCGGAGCCATCGGCGGTACGGTGGGACGACGAGCAGGAGGCGTCGAGCTCGATTTCGGACCAGGCCCGTGAAGCGATCGAGCGTCGCGCGGCGTGGTTGGCGGAGGAGGCCGCGGCGCGTGAAGACCCGGCCGAGCGCGCCCGGATCATGCTTGCGGTTTCCGAGTTGTGCGCGCTGGTGCGCGACGATGAGAAATCCGTGGCGGTGGCATCGGCGGCGCGCGATCTGGCGCCGTCGAATCCGCTGCTGCATCGGCAGGCGCGTCATGTGGCCTTGCGCGATCGGAATTGGTACGAGCTAGCGACGGCGATCGAGAGGGAGACGCAGGCAGCGTTGTCCGATGAGGCCCGATGTCACGGCAAGTTGATGCTTGCGGAGCTGGCCGGCCGTGAGCAAGGCGACCGGGAAGCGAAGCTGAAGCTGCTCGATACCGCGAGGAAGATTGCTCCGGCGGACCCGAGGGCGTGGGTGGAAGGCGCCGTTCTGGCGCTCATGGATGCGGAGGGTGAGCCGTCGGAGATTCCGGTACCGAAGGCTGGCGAGCTGGCGGCGTTGGCGGAGGCCATCGAGACGGTGCGCCGGGTTCGAAGGGCGTCGACGCTGACGGAGTTCGGCGACGAAGCTGTGGGTGTGTACGAGGCGATACCGCGGGCTCGGGCGGCGTTGCAGAAGAGGGACACGGTGGCTGCGGCAAGGAGCGCGCGTGCGCTCGGCGAGATCCGCGGGCTCGGGCCAGGTGCGACCTGGCTGGCCGCGGTGTTGGCGTCGCAGAAGCCGCAGTCCAGGGCGTCGGCGCTCGCGTGGTTTGCCGAGTTGGCGGACGGTCCGCATGCGGGCGTAGCGCGGCGGATGCAGGCGTTTTGCGCGGTGGCTGCGCGTGACGAGGGGGCGTTGAAGCAGGCGCTTTCGACGCCGGGGTCGAGCTCGTTCACGGCAGCGGACAGGGTTGCGACGGGCGTGTTGTTCGGTGGCGACCTGGCGGGGGTGCGACCGTTCGCCGACTCGATCGTGCACGACGACGATCTGGCGCCGCTGGGGTGGGCCGCGGTGTCGGCGCTGGCTGGGGTGCAGGGAGAGCAAGCGGTCGAGCGGGTAGACGCGGCCATGCCTGGTGCCGACGCGGCGCGAGCGTCGGTGATGCTCGGACGCGCGGTGGTATCGGGTGTGGAGGGCGAGAAGTTCGCGTCGCTGGTGCAGCAGGTGACGGAGGCGGACCCGGGTGCGGCGGTGGCGCGTCTGCTCGGCGTGGATGTGGAGCTGGAGGCGCGCCGGCCGGAGCGTCTGCTCGAGGAGCTGGCGAGCTGGGCGGGTGCGCAGGACAAGGACCGGGACCGTGCGCTGGCGACGGGGCTTGTCGCGGAGCTTGTCGGGGACACGGACCGCGCGATGGCGGAGTACGACCGCGCGGCGGGGGCTGATGCGCGTTGCGAGGCGCCGGTGCGTGCGCTCGGCGTGCTCGACAAGGAAACCCAGGCGGCACGTCTTGCGGAGCTGGCGCGAAACGCGGCGGAGTCGACGGTGGGAGCGATCCATGCGCTGGAGTCGGCGCTGCGATGCGATCCCGACCAGGATCAGGCGGCGCACGAGGTGGCGCTGCGGCAGTGTCTCGAGCTTGGTCCGGAGCTTCCGTACGCGACCTGGTTGGGCGAGCGGCTGGCGAGGGTGCGTGGCGACGTCGACGGCGCAGTCGAGTGGCTGCGAATGCGCCGGGAGGCTACGCAGGACGCGATGGAAGGGGCGTACGACCTGTGCCGGGAGGCGATGCTCGTGCTGGCGCGCGACGAAGGGGCAGCGAGCACGCTGCTCGGGCGGGCGTCGGCGGCGCGGCCGCAGGACGTTGCGCTGCGGGCGCTGTACGAGCGCTTTTCCGCGGACCGTCCGGAGGACTGGGTGGAGTGGCGTCTGGAGCATGCCCCGGCCATGGACCCCAAGGATCGTGTGCGTTTCCTGGTGGAGGCGTGTCTGGAGCTGGAGCACCTGGGGCAGATGCAAGAGGCGGCAAAGGCGGCCAGGTCCGCGCTCGAGACGGGAGCGTCCGAGCTTGCGCGCCGGTGTGTGGAGCGTCTGGAGCTTGTCGGAGCGGGCACTTCCGACTTGACGGACACGCTGATGCAGCAGGCACGCTCGGAAGAGGGCGACCCGCGTGTGCGTCGTGAAGCTCAGGAGCGCCTCGCGGAGCTGGACGAGCGTGGCAGGGGTGACCTCGCCAGCGCGCTGCTCTGGCACCGGACCATGCTGGAAGAGACGCCCGCGCACTTGCCGAGCCTGCGCCGGCTCGAGCACGCATTCGTCGGCGAAGGTCGTGATGGCGACCTCGAGCCCATCGCGTCGGAGCTGGTTCGGTCGCTCAAAGGGCCTGAAGTCGATGCGCATGCTGTCGTCGCGACGCGCGTGCGGCTGCGCGAGTCGTCATGGTCGAGCACCAGGGATCTGTGCGAGACGGCGGCGCAGGTTCCGAAGCCGTCGTTGTGGGCGTTGCGGACGGCGTTGGCGCATGCGCGTCATGCAGCGGACGCCAAGGCCGTGGTGGATTATGCGTCGGCACTGGCTGCGCGTAGCAGCCGGGAATCGGAGAGTGCGACGCTGCTGGCGCTTGCCGCGGATGCGCTGGCGCACCTCGGCAACGACGGCGATGCGGTGCAGAATTTGGTCACGGCGCTGGCTCGTGAGCCGAATCTGTTCCACGCTCATCGCCAGCTCATCGACTTGCTGGTCAAGTCGGGAGACCATGCGCGTGCCGCGGAGGAGTGCGAAGAGCTTGCGCGCAAGAGCCACGTGGCGGAGCACCAGCTCGTGCTCTGGTACCGTGCCGGCATCTTGTGGATGGATGAAGTGAAGGACGCGGAGAAGGGCAGGCGTGCCCTCGAGGAAGCGTGTGGCCTGGACATCACCTTCGCCGACGTCTTCGATCGTCTCAAGGCGATCTACATAGCTTCCAACGATACCAACGAGTTGGCGTTGCTGCTGGAGCGTCGACTTGACGTGATCGAAGACCCTGCCGAGCGGGTGGAGATGCAGGTGCTGCGGGGCAAGGTGCTGAGCGAGGTGGGCGAGACGCAGGGGGCGAAGGACGCTCTGGCGGCGGCGCTCGACGTGAGTCCCGATCATGTGCCCGCGCTCCGCGCGTTTTCGGAGCTGTGCTTCGCCGAGGGGGACTGGTCCTCGGCCGAGCAGGCTCTGCTGCGTTTGGGGCGTCTGGCCCAGGATGTGTTGGAGCAAGCGGACATCTACCGCAAGCTCGCGAAGATCTACCTCGACCACCAGCCGGACTACGGGCGCGCGGAGGAGGCTCTGCGCGAGGTGCTCAAGCGCCAGCCGGACGACGTGGAAGCGCAGGGGCGGCTGGTGGACGTGTTCCGGGAGATGGGGGACGCGCCGAAAGCGATCGAGCTGTGCACGGCTCTGCTCGAAGCGGCGACGACGCCGGAAGACAAGCGCATGCGTACGATCCAGCTTGCGCTCATCCACGAGCAGGTCGAGGGAGATGTCAAGAAGGCCGAGCAGATGCTCGACAAGGTATTCAAGCAGGCGCCGACGAGCATGGTGGCGCTGCGGGCGTTGGCGGAGTTTTACAAGCGTCAGGGCAACGCTGCGGCCCTCAAGCTGCTTTTGGACCGTGCATCGAACGATGCGCGCCGGGCGCTTCGGACCGGGCGTTTCAACCGCGACTTGTTCGCGGTCATCGAGACGGTCGCGACCGTTCGGAGCAACGAGGCGGCGGCGCGTGCGGCGCGTGCGGCGGTCGCCGCGCTCGACGGCGAAGAGGCGGACATCGGGGCTGCCGGTCCGCGTGCGTTCGATCCTGCGTTGGACGACCTCATGGCGCCCGACTTGCTCAACGCATCGTTCCGCGCGTTGCTGAGCAAGGCAGGGCACATGCTTGACGCCGCCTATCCGATGGACATGACGGCGTTGCGAGCGTCGCCGCTGCCGCCGACCGCGGTCGAATTGCAGCAAGCGATCGTTTCCACGGGCGCGGCGATCGGTCTGCCGGGGATCGATGTGCTGGTATCGCCAGCGCTTGGTCCCACCTGCGTACCCATCTCGTCATCGCCACCGCGCGTGGTGATGGGAGCGTCGCTGGTCAGCTCGCCGGAGACGGCGGTGCGCAACTTCTTGGTGCTACGCGCCCTCAAGATTGTGCAGACCCATGCATGCGTGTTGTCGCGTACGGCGCCCATCGACCTGCTCCCGCTGGTGGCAGCATTCGTAAAGACGTTGGTACCGTCGTACTCGCCGTCGGGAGTCGACCCGAAGCGCTTCCAGGATGCGGTCGCGCGGTTCCAGCAGCACGCGCCGGCGGCCATCGATCCGAGCGCTGCCGCTCTCGCCCTCGAGATCAGCGGGTCGCTCGACAACCGGGCTTCCACCCTGAACATCGCGGTGAATGGTTGGGGCGACCGTGTCGCCCTGCTTGCGACCGGCAATCTCAACACGGCGATGCACGCGATTGCCTGGGCGGGTGGGCATCCGTCGGGGCCGCCGGCTGCGCCGAAGGACCGCACCACCTGGATCGGAAGAAACGCCGAAGCGCGGGAGCTCATCGTGTTCGTGGCGTCCGACGAGTTCCAAGAGTTGTGCACGCGTCTGGGGCTTGGCTGACGGGCGTGTTCGCAATCGACAGGTAGGCGGCGCGGCCCGCGCGAGGACCGCGATCAAGGTTCGAGCGGGTAGCTCAAGCGCTCCTTGTAGACGTATGTCCACGGGCCGGCGGGGGTGGCAGCCGGTGCGCTCGCGAGCGCATTCGGCTGGGCCGGGTTTGAAACGCGCCGAAGGTGGCTGTGCCGGCTGACCATCCACGCCTGCGTGCCAACGCCTGCCGCCGGGCTCACCGCGTGCGATCGCCGTGGGCGAACGCGTCGGCGTGCGGGTGAGCGGGACGGGTTGGGTCGTGGCGCGTGGTGTGGGCGGAACGAAGCCCGGGCGAACCGAACGCACCCGTCGACGACCTCCGAAACGTGGCGCAGGGGCTTTGCGTCGGGGTGAGGAGCCGGTACGCTTGGGTCATGGTGGTTCGAGGCGACACCCTGCTGGTCGGCACGAGCGGTGCCTGGCTCGTGCTGTTGGGCATGTTGGTGACCGCGGCTTGCGCGTCGGCGTCGGGCCAGGGCAATCCGGCTTTCGACGGTGGATCGGGCGACGCATCGGGGCGGGACGGGGCGGGAGGGACGGGTGGGGCCGGGGGTGCAGGGGGCGTCTCGGGTGGCGATGCGGGGGGGGCAGCCCCGGACGGTAGCGCAGGGGCAGCCGGGATGGGAGGAGGTGCGGGTGAGGGCGGTGCGGCAGGGAGCACGGGGGAATGCGCGACGCTGGGGGCCTGGCAGGCTAGCGAGCCCTTTGCGGACGCGGAGCATGTGTCCCATCCACTCCCGTCGTTCGCGGCCGGTCGGTACTACTACGTGCATACCAAGACGCGGGACGGCGCGGACGATCGGATCTTGTACTCCGCGCTTCAGAACGCGGACGGGAGCCTCGGCCCGTGGCAGGTCGCCAGCGCTGACCATGGCGGCGGCCCGCACGGCTACACGGCCGTCGTGGTGGACGGTGTGCCGTATCACTTCCGCAACGGGCACATCGCTCGATACGACTGCACATCGGACGGCAAGGTGACGGATATCGTGCTAGTCGAGGACAGCGTGGACACTGCGTTCGGAGGGGACCGCTTCGTATGGGACAGCGCGGTGTTCGCGGTGTTCGGGTCGGGCGACAAGAGGGTATTTCACCTCGGCGGATTCTCGTTCACGCCCTATGCGTATCGGAATGACGTTCGCCGCAACGCTGCGCCCGTGCAACCGCGGTTTGAGGATACGGGCGCCCATCATCCCGCGGAACGACCTGGCAAAGCCGCCCTGTTCGCGCCACCGGGGTCGGACTTCGCATTCCTGTTCACGGGACGTTCGGGCGGGTCCGAGCTATGGCGCGCGCGGGTGCATGCCGACGGCACGTTGGATGCGTTCGAGTCGCTCCCGGAGCTGCCCGTGGGGACTGGCAACGCGCGCGGAGACATGTTCGTGGTAGACAGGACCTTGTTCGTGGTGCGAGGCTCTGCCGTGTATCGCGCGACCTTGTCCGGCGACGGGGGACTCAGCGGCTGGGAATCCCAGCCTTCGTTGCCGGAGGAGCAGGTTGACATCAGTTGGGGCGACGGTCACCTCGAGGGCGCATCGCACGGGATTCTTGGCAGCTTCGTGTATCTGACTGGTCCGAAGCGGGTGTACTACGCGCCCATCCTCGCGGGACAACCCTGCACTTGATTGCCCCGGAAGCGGCTCGATTGCACCGTAGCTGCGACGGGTTGGAGAAACATCGCTGCGTGCGAGTCTATGAAGAGCTGTTTCGCGGCCGACGGATCCCCGGTCATGGGTCTGTCGTTTTCGCCGCGGAGGCATTGGGTTGCCGAGCGAGCTCGCCTCGCACTCGAGCCGCCATGACGGCATGGCATGCTACCGAAGGCGCACCTGCGGTCGAAGCCGGTTCCACAGGGTTCGCCACCGCCGGTGCACCGAATGCTTCACATGCGTGTGAGCAGGTCGTCGAAATCATGGTCGCTGCCGGCGAGCATGTCTTCCCGAGCGAAGCAGAAGGAGTTGGGGTAGGTGACTTCGAACGCTTGTGTTTCGGCGCTGGTCAGCCCGCCTCGACGGAGCGGGACGCCTGGTCTACTGACGGCTGCACGCGATCGAAATGCGCGGCATCGCCGCCCGCTTCCACGACCGTGACCTTCTTGTCGGTGACGTAGACCGTGGCCCATAGGACGAACGGACGGCCCTGGCGCACGGTATGGTAGCGGAGGCGCCGGCCGTCGATTCCGTCGGCGGAACGAACCTGGTCGATGGCGTCGCGCTCGTATCCCTTGCGATCGAGCTCGTAGCGCACGGCGGACGCCCAGAACTCGAGGTTTCCGGCTGGACGGTTCTTATTCTTGCGGACGGCGATCACCACCCCTTCGGCGCTCGTGGCGCGCCAGGCGTAGTCGTCATTCGGGTCGAGGCGTGCGAAACCGGGCGGCGGCGCCATCGTGGTGCATGCAAATGCAGGCAGAGACAAGGCCATCGCGAGGAAAGCAGCAGCTAGCGTCTTCATGGTCGTCCTCTCTCCGAGCTTGCCGGTTGGCATGTTGTGTACGGTCGATCAAGGCGCGTCCAGGCGGGTGAGCGAGTCGAGCCCCACGCGGTGGAGCCACTCGACGGGCAACGTGGCAGGGCGAGGGTCGGGCGTCTTCGGAGGCGGCTGCGGTGCTGGGTCCGCGACCAGCGTGCGGGGCCTGGGCTGGAGCTGAACCTGGATCAGCGAGTAGGCAGCGCGCGTGCGCAGGAGCTGCATCTGGCCTTTCACCTGATCGATCTGCTGGGCCACCTGATCGAGCTGTGCGGCGATTGTCATGGCTTCGCTCATGTTGGAAGCGCGAGACAGGAACTGAGAGAGTCTTTCTCGGACTGCTTCCAGGCTCTTCAGGCGCACCTCCAGGTCGTGAAACTGGTCGGAGACGTCTTGCGCGGTCACCGACCGACGCGTGACCGTCCCCAGCGGCTCGATGTCCGCCAAGGCCGTGCGCAGGCGTCCCGACGGCACGCGGACCGACACGGTCTGGTCGGTACGTCCCACCAGGTACCCGCCGGCAGACTCCGCAACATCGATGATTTTCTCGATCGTCTCGGCCAACTTGCTCTCGTCCACCAGCACGCCGACTTGCGCTTCATAGATCAGCATCGGACGGCTTCCGAGGTCGACCGGGGGAGCGTCCTTGCCGTCGCTGGACTTGGCTTGCCCGGGCGAGGCTGGGGACGCGGAAGGCTTGACCGGCGCGGGATTCGGTGCTGCAGGTGCCGCCATGCCGGCGCCGGTGGTGGCACCCGCCGCCAGTGCGGCAGGCGCGGACGCTTGCGGCGGGTCCTTCGCACGGGTGGTGGATTGGCCGGGCCGGGTGTCCTGCTGAGGGGTTGTCGGCGCCGTCTCCCGTATCTGTTCCGCGGCGCAGCCGATGAGCCAGATCGCGAGCGCTGTCATGAGCACGCACATCCACGCGTGCAACGCAATCGTTCGTCGCATGATCCCACCTGCCTGTCTGGTTGCTGGTGCTGAAACAGCCGCTCGGGGCGGCGCCTTACAGTCCGATGTGCTAACGTGCCCGGCCATGTGCGCCACGGGAAGCGCCCATCGTTGTCGCCGCCGGGCCCTGCTGGCCTGCGTGGCGGCGCTCGTGGTCGCTCAGGCGGGGTGCACCTACGACTTCGACGCGCCGTTCGGCGGGACGGCGTCAGGATCCGGAGATGCGCTGGACGCTTCGCCGGACGCGACCGGAGGTTTCGCCGGCGACGCTGGAACCGGTGACGCAGGCGGCTCCGGCGTCACGGAGCGATGTGACGATCGGACGGACAACGACATCGACGGGCTGGTGGACTGTGCCGATCCGGATTGCTCTGCCATCGCGACGTGCGTGGGGGAGGTGCCTTGGGGGTGGAGTGGGCCGTTCTGGCTCTCCGCGCGGGCGTGGAGCGACCCGTTGCCGCCGGCTCCGCACTGCGCGGCGGGGGCCGAACGTTACTTCGGGGGACCGGCGGGCTCCGCGGTCTGCAGCCCGTGCGAATGCGGTCCGATGACCGGATCCTGGTGCGAGCAGGCCAGCTTTCGGTGTCGGCTCGGCGGGTCGACCTGCGGCGGGGCCTACGACTACACCGGCGAGTTCGTGGGCAACTGCCTGGATTTCTTCGCTCCCCTGAACGGCGACATCGCGTGCACGACCGGGCCCACGAACGGGGTGGCGGGCGCATGTCAGCCGAGCGAGGCCACCTTCGACAACCAGGCGCCCTTCCAGCGCGTCCTGGATCTGTGCCCCGCGAGCGTGGACCTGGCAGGATGCGTCCAGGGCACCCTCTGCGCCGCGACACCCGCACAAGGCTGGTCGGAGTATCTCTGTATCCGGCGTGCCGGTGGCGAAGCTTGCCCGCCGTCATGGCCAACGCCTTTCGACGCATACGGAAAGGGCGTGGATTCGCGGGGGTGCACTGCATGCGATTGCCAGACGCTGCAGGTTGCGCCGGTCTGCTCGCAGGATGTGTACTATCTCGTACAGGCCGAGGGATGCGTCGACTTCGGTCCGTTCCCATCTTTCTCGGGAGGCAATTGCGTGTCCTACCACTTATCCAGCACCTATCTCGAACGCTGGTCGTTCCTGCGAGAACCCGGCTCGCTTCAATCGGAAGGGGCCTGCATGCCCACCGGCGGCCAGCCTGTCGGTGCTGTTAGCGTTGAGGATCCCGTCACCATCTGTTGCATGCCCGTCCTTTGACCGGAGCTGCTTCCGGTCGCGAGTCGCCGTGCGGGATCCAGGCGGCGCGGCGATTCACCGCGCGCCGGCTGGTCGCTGGCCTGCATCGGTGTCCGGGGAAAGCCACCTTGCGTGTTCCGGGGGAGGCGACTGCGCACACGCGGGCGAGCCTGGTTGCTGCCCGGTGGCCGTAGGCTGTTGGGTGGGCGCGGGACGGAGAGGCTCATGGGACCGGGGGGGTGGCCCCTGTAGCAGGCGCATGCCGTCCGACTCGAGGTTCGCTGTCTTGTGCGGCAGTCGAGCATTGGGGTTCCGTGTTCGTGCTCGAGAGCCGCGATCCCGGCGGATCTCAAGCGACAGGCGCATCGGCGCCGCTCATCGCTCCGCATGGGTGGGGCACCCGGGGCGCCGGGTTCTCGTTCCAGGCCGGGACCAGGACCACAGCATCCCTGAGGCTGGTGCTGTCCGCGTTGCGCGCCTGCAAGCGCGCTCTTTGGGCGTGAATACCGAGGACGAGCACGACCACCGCTTCGCTGAGCACGAGCACGGACTCCAACCCAAAACGGCTAGACCCGAGTCGGAGGCGAACGGCGGCGCGACGAGACGGTGCGGGAGGAGTCAGAGAAGCTTGAGCACTTGCAGCCTCAGGCCGTCCGCGGACGCCTTATCCACCGCTTCGGCGCCGCCGAGCACGACGATCCGGCCGATATCGCGCATCCCCTCGGCAAGGTTGCCGAACTCGCGGAAGTGGTTCTCGCGCGTGTCGAGGATCTCCTGGCGGATCTGGTCGAGAATTTCGGGGGTTTGTCCGGTCAGCGAGCGGACGAGGGACACATAGCCCTTGGCGTCGGGCAGCATGTACGTGTCGAGGTCGCCAATCGCACCGATGATGTTCTGGTCAATCTCTGCCTGCGAGAGCGGCACGGTTCGCAGAAACTGCGCGGTTGCGTCGAAGGTCTCCAGCGTTCGGTCGAGGTTGGGATCGCGGTAGGACACCTGAGCAAAGACGCCGGTCAGGCGGTTGAGGCGGCAGAAGGCGCCGTAGGCGCCGCCCTGGACCCGGACGCGGTCCCAGAGCCACGACGTGCGCAAGAAGCGGGTGATGACGAGGGCGGATCCGTGGAAGCGGTAGCCGAGGTCGTACAGGTTTGCGGCTTTTCCGACGTAGTTGACCTGGGCGGGAATCGTCAGCCCCTCATTGTGCTTGTCGAGCGTCGGGTGCCAGTCCGCGAGAGCGGGGGAGAACGAGGGCAGGCCGGAGACGAGGCGGTCGATGGATGCTCGCACAGACGGGAGAGCCTCGTTGTCGACGGTCAGGTTCAGCACCATGTTGCGCTGGTTGAAGAGCAGGGCGGCGAGACGGCGCAGGCGGGCCTCGACGCTGGGCCAATCGCGGTCGACGTCGTCGAGAAGGCCGCGGAGGAAGAGCAGGTAGGTGACGCCGCCGAGCTGTTCGGAGACCCACTCGGAGACACCGAATCCGGCGCGAAGGCGGGTGTCGACGAAGCTGTGGCCGCTGGGGATCAACGCCTGCTCGAGGCGAGATTTGTCCTCCAGCAGAAGCTGGCGGATGCGTTGTCGGTCGCCGAAGCGGGCGCTGCGGATCACGTCGGCGAGAATGGATGTCAGGTCGTCGGTCCGGGCGGCCATCGCCTTGCCTCGCAGGAATAGCCACGCAGCGGCTTGGCTTGGATCGTTCGTGGCCGAGGACAAGGTATCGTACCAGACGCCGCCGGTGGTGGCGCTGATGCGGCGGCTTAGGGATACGTGGTCTTCCTTGTCGGTGCCCGTGCCCAGCAAGGCCCTGGAGAACAGCGGCAGGAGCGGCAGCTCGGGCTGGGGAACGACTTTCAGGTCGAAGCCGACATCGAGGTAGACCACGCCGGAGGTGGGCAGATCGTGGAAGTGCAGGGGGACGGCGGCGGCTCCGACCGGCATCACCTGGTCGGGAATCCGCTTGTTTTCGCGGGGCATGTCGGATACCGACAGCCGGGGAATGGTCGCGAGGCTTTCGGGTGAGTCGGGCGTTTGCTGCTTTTTCTTCAGCCGTGCGGCTTGATCCATGACCGCGCTGCGTTCCTGCGCGGAGAGGCTCCTGGCGATCGCCGCCAGGCGGCCTGTCTGTTGCTCGTCGCGCCGGCGCGCCAGGTCCGGGTCGGGGAGCATCACCACGGTGGTGCGGTGCGGATTGTCGATGAAATGGTGTTGCAGCACGCGCTCCAGGAATCGATCCCGTTGGTCGAGCGTGCTCTTGACACGCCCGAGCGGCGCTTCGAAGGCCAGAGCAGCCATCGGATCCGCATCGTACAGCCACAGGGCCAGCGCCTGGAGCATGTAGCTGAGTCCCTTGGGCAAGCTTCCCGTGTTGCGCTCGCGCAGGCCGAATTCGATCGTGTTGACGGCGGCCTCGACAAGCTCGCGGTCGATGCCGTCGTCCACGAGACGTCGGAGCACGTCGAGGATGAGACGCTCGACCTTGTCGACATCGCTCGGCGCAACGCCCTTGAGCCCCGTGCTGAAGCACATCTGCCGGAGCTCGGTCTCGAGCCCTCCACTGGTCAGATCCTCGCCCAAACCGGAGTCGATCAGCGCCTTGCGAAGCGGCGAGCCGGACATGCCGACGAGGATGAACGAGAGGATCTGGAGCGTGAGGCCGAGCTCGATATCGCGGGTTTCGGGCAACAGCCAGTTGACGGAAATCATCGCTTTGGCGGACTGGCCGGCATCGGCCGACACGGCGTACGGATGCTCGAAGCGGCGGGGCTCGTCGAAGCGTCGCTGCAAGCCGACGCGCGAGTCGACCTCTTTGTGCCCGAATCCCTCTAGAAAAGCGTTCACATACCGGAGCCGCTCCTCGGGGTCGTCGTCGCCGCAGAAGAAGATGCGTGCATTCGACGGATGGTAGTATCGTTCGTGAAAGGCCTTGAACTGCTCGAACGTGAGATTCGGGATTTCCGCTGGGTCGCCGCCGGAGTCGAACCCGTAGGTGACGTCGGGAAACAGCGATTGCTGGCAATACCGTCCAAGCAGGCTGTCCGGCGAAGAATACACGCCCTTCATTTCGCCGTAGACCACGCCCTGGTAGGTCACCGGGCCGTCTTCGGCCTCCATCTCCAGGTGCCAGCCCTCCTGCATGAGCACCTCGGGCGTGATTCTGGGGTAGAACACGGCATCGAGGTAGACGTCGACGAGGTTGTAGAAGTCGCGCAGGTTTTGGCTGGCGACCGGGTAGACGGTCTTGTCGGGGTAGGTGAAGGCGTTGAGGAAGGTTTTGAGGGAAGACTTGAGCAGCTCCACGAACGGCTCCTTGACCGGGTACTTGCGGGACCCGCAGAGTACGGAGTGCTCGAGGATATGGGCGACTCCGGTGGAGTCGGAGGGAGGCGTCCGGAACGCGATCCCGAATACCTTGTTCTCGTCATCGTTGACGAGGGACAGAAGCTGCGCACCGGTGGCAACGTGCTCGTACAGGCGTGCGTCGGTCTTGAGCTCAGGCAGATAGCGCTGCTCGAGGAGACGAAAGCCGTGGACGACGGTCATGAGAACCTCGGGGAAAAAGACGGGCCGTGCAGGGGGCCCGGGTGTTGGGAATCGGAAGCTTCCCGTTCCTAGTGCAGCGCAGGCCGAAGGGGAAGTGGTTTCGCTGCGGGGCCACCGGCGCCGGAAGCCTGGGCACTGGTTGCTGGGGACGCTCCAGCGGGGGCGGCGGGCGGCGGGCGTGCCGGTGAGGGTGCCGGGCCACGGATCGAGGCCGGGCAAGGCGGTTCCTGGCAAACGTCCCACGCGGCAGGGACCGCACGGGCAATTCACCCACCGCAGTTTCCGGCCTCCGTGCACGGTCCTTGGCAATAGTTGTACGGAGAGCACTCGCAAAGCATGTAGTACGTGTTGCACACGCCGCCGCCGCCCGTGTTGCACTGCGCGTCGGTCGAGCACCTGCATGCGCTGTTGTTGCAATGGAACGAAGCCAGGCAGACCCGTCCGCAGGAGCCGCAGTCGGTATCGCTCGAGTCGGTCGAAACCTCGCAGCCATCCATCTCATTATTGTTGCAGTCCGCCCAGCCGGGTTCGCAGGAAGCAAACGAGCAGACACCCGCATTGCAGGAGCCCTGCGCGTGAGGCCAGGAGCAGGTGTTTCCGCACGCTCCGCAGTGAGCGTCGCTGCTCATCAAGAACGTTTCGCAGCCGTCGGAGCTGTCCTGGTTGCAGTCTCCATAGTGGACCTCGCAGTCGCCGAGCGCACAAGCCCCACCCACGCAGATTGCGGCGCCGTGGTCGAAAGCACACGGGGCGCACGAAGCCGACGCACATCCGGTCGCCGGATTCGCGATCGACACGCAGTCCTGTTCGCAGCGCTTGGTGCCCGCAGGACACGCGGGCGGCGGTGGTTGCTCGTCGATGGTGACGCTGTCCGAACTTGCGTCGTGCTCCGCATCGGTGTGAGTGTCGACGGACGCGTCCGAAGCGCCATGGCTGCCGGCTTCGGAGGAAGCGTCCGAGCTGGCGTGGGGGGCGGCAGCGAAGGGCGCGTCGAAGTCATAGGAACAACCGACGGCCAAGCGGGCGGTCAGAAGGCCCAGCACACACGCGGACAACGCTCGGAGAGCATGCGGGGCGTGGAGCGAAGCAAGCAACGACACGGAGGCCGAGTGTACCATGTCCGCGGCACAGTCGCCGGCGGTTCCCGATTCCGAGCGTGCGTGCCGTCCCGCACGGCCGGCGAGGGCGGACGGCATGTGTCCCTTCTGGCCACGCCTCACGGGTTCTGTTACGAATGGCTGACCGCGTAGCTGCAGGGCGCTCATGAAGACCGTTTTCGTTGGTGGTGGCCAGGGGTGTCGGGCTGTCCTCGAGCTCGTCGTACAGAGGCGTCTGGCGACCCTGAGCCTGGACATCCTGGGTGTCGTGGACGTCGACGCGAACGCTCCCGGCATGGTGTTCGCGCGGAGCCGGGGGTGGGCGACGTTCACGGATCTCGACGCTGCGCTCGGGCTCGACGGGCTGGAGCTGGTGATCGAGCTGACGGGGCTCGACCAGGTTCGCGACGAGATCTACCGGAAGCTGAACGGCTCGGTCCGCGTGATGGATCACAACATGGCGCGGGTGTTTTGGGATTTGGACGAGGTGGCGCAGAACCTGCGCGACGAGCTGGAGCTCAAGACGGCGCTCGAGGGTGAGATCCGCGCGGACCGCACGCGGCTGCAAGACATCCTCGACAGCTTGCCCGACATCGTGATGGTGGTCGACCACGACGGTCGGATCGAGCGCGTGAATCGCCGGTTCGAGGAAGCGACGGGCATGCGGTTCGAGAGCGTGGTGGGGCGGCTCTGCCGCGATGCGGTGTGCAGGCCCTGCGGTGCGTGGGATCCCGCCGGCGATTGCCCGCGCGTGCGCGTGGTGCGCGAAGGCACGCCGTTCACGCAGATCCAGCAGCACGGTTGCATCGCGGGCCGTCGCGAGGAAGGCGAAGCATACCATGAGGTCACGGCGAGCCCCGTGCGCGCGAGCGGCGGAAAGGTGAGCGTCGTCGTCACGTCCCGGGAGGTCACCGAGCAGGTGCTGCTCAAGCGGGAAACCGAGGAGTCGGCACGCCGTTTCGACCAGATCCTGGGTACCGTGCGGGCCATCATCACGATCAAGGACAACGAGGGGCGCTACGTGCTTGCCAATCCGAGCGCGGCACGCTTCTTTGGCATTCCCCAGGAGAGCTTCCTCGGGCGTACGGCGGCCTCGCTTTTTCCGGAGCCTGTCGCCAGAGTCATCCAGGAAAACGACCAGGCGATTCTCATCGACCGGAAACACCGCAGCGACGAAGAGCACCTGATGGTTCGGGGCGAGGAGCGGATCATCATCTCGGAGCGGTTGCTGATGAGCGACTACCGGGGAGAGACGGTGGGCATCTGCTGCGTATCGAGAGACGTGACCGACGCGAGGCGGATGCAGCGTGAGCTGCTTCAGACGGAGAAGCACGCGGCGGTGGGCAAGCTCGCGGCGGGGGTAGCCCACGAGATCAACAACCCGTTGACGGGCATCCTGTCCTACGCGGAAGACATGCTCGACTCGTTGGAGGAGGGGGACCCGATGCGCAGCGACCTGGAGTTCATCGTGCGCGAGACGCTGCGATGCCGCCAGATCGTGCGAGACCTGCTGGACTTCTCGCGCCAGGGCCGTCCGAACCGGCAAGCGGTGCCGGTGCAGACCATCGTGCAGCGGGCGCTGAGCCTGGTGCAGAAGCAGGTATCTTTTCAGGACATCCGGTTCGACCTGAGGCTTGCGCCGGGGCTGTCGGTCCACGCGGATCCGAACCAGATGCAGCAGGTGCTGTTGAACCTGGTGATCAATGCGCGGGACGCGATGAACGGGGTAGGGGCCATTGTGGTGTCGACGGGTCTGGACGACGCGGGGAGGGTGGCCATCGAGGTGGCCGACACCGGGTGCGGCATACCGGAGGAGCACCTGCCCAAGATTTTCGAGCCGTTTTTCTCCACCAAGGGCGTGCAAGGCAATGGCCTCGGGTTGGCGGCCGTGCGCAGCATCGTGGAGGAGCACGGCGGGTCCATCCGCGTGGACAGCGAGGCTGGCCGGGGGGCGATCTTCACGATCTTCCTGCCGGCAGCGAGCGAGTCCGACGCACGCAGCAGCAACGCAGCAGGGCCGCCATCGTCGACATCCAGGAGTGCGACGCGTCCGCGCGGCCCAGGAGAGGACGGTTTGCGATGAGTCCGACGAACCCTGCCCCAACTGAAACCAGGCGAGTGCTCGTCATCGACGACGAGGAGGTCGTGCACGCCAGCCTCCGCAAGATCCTCTCGCGGCTCGGCTTCCGCATCGAGGCCGTGTTCTGCGCGAGCGACGCTCTGGACAAGCTGACTCGCGAGCCGTTCGACTTGGTGATCACCGACCTGATGATGCCCGCGATGAACGGGATCGAGCTGCTCGAGCAGCTCAAGAAGCTGGGAATTGCGGTGCCCGTGATCATGGTTACGGGGTACCCGACCATCAGCACGGCGGTACAGGCGCTGCGCCTCGGCGCGATGGACTACGTGCCCAAGCCCTTCACCCGTAAGGAGCTCCTCAGCCCCGTGCAACGCGCCTTGCGTCTGGGCCATTCGTCGGCTGCGGTCGACGAATCCGAGGCATCGGTTCCGGAGCGGCCCCTTCAGCCGGGCGACGTTCTGTTTCTGCCTCACCATGCGTGGGCGCGCGTGGAGGAAGACGGCACCCTGTCGATTGGCATCGAGGAGAGCTTCCTGCAGGCAGCCGGCAAGATATCCACCATCACGCCCCCGGAAGAAGTGCAGATGGTCGAGCAGGGATACGTGGGATTGGTTCTCCATACGACAGGCGATGAATCCCACGGGGTGGCGATGCCTGTGAGCGGGCAGGTGGTGTCTCACAACGCGGAGGCGTTCCAGAACCCTGGGGCCATCACCGCGCAAACCTGGCTTCTGCGTGTCATCCCCGGTCAGCTCGACACCGAGGTGGCGCTCCTGGCGCGTCGCTCGTGAACCCTCTCATGGTTGGCGGGGCGGCGGTCCCGACGGTGCGGGTGTTTCGATTCCGAACACGGACCGCAGGTCCGCGGCCTGGCTGCGCAGGTCCTCGTAGGGGTGGTCCGTGCCCAGCGAGAAGCGGGACAGTATCTCCCCGAGCCCTGGCGGCAGATAGGGAAACAGCCTGCCCAGGTTCGCAATCCGGTGCTTGTATAGCGCGAGCGCGTCGCTCTCGTCGAGCTTGCCGTCGAAGTACGGGTAGGCTTCCGGGTTGCGCTGCACCTCGCGGAACGTGTGCATCCCTCGGCCCACGACGTAGTTGAGCACGTTGCCCATGCTCCAGACGTCATAGTCAGCGAAGTTTACCTGGTAGTCGAAGTCGATCCACTTGTAGACGCCGGTTTCCGCTTCGATGAGGATGTGGTCGTTGCGGATGTCGCCGTGGTGTTGGCCCAAGGCGTGGAGGTCGGCGATCGCATCGATGCACTGCACGAGCTGCGTCATCACCTGGGGGAGCATCGTGTTCACGTAGGTTTCGTGGTCGACCTCGGTGGATTCGAGCCAGTCGTACAGGCTGCGTCCGCGGATCTGGTCGATGACGCGGACCTGGTGGCCGAGCCGGTCGTGCGCCGTGATTCCCTGCATGAAGCGCGGGTGACCGCGGACGGCGTCGAGGATTGCGCTCTCCTTCGACGGATTGCGGGTGCAACGGACCTTGATGAGCCCGAAGGTGATCGTGAACTGCTCGTGGAACACGAGCTTCAGGATCTTGTGATCGCCGGTGGTCAGGTCCACCGCGTATTTGACCCAGAACTTGGGCTGGTCGTCGATGCCGAAGCGGCCCTCCCGCGTGTCGCTCAGCACGAAGTAGTCGTTGTCTTCGAGTCGCAGCACGCTGCCGCCGCAGATCCCCATGTAGGCGGACGAGTCGACGAAGATGGGAATGTCGCCCTCGAGGCGGCGCCCTGTCATCGACTGGATTCGGTCGCGCAATTCGGCGTCGTTCTCGAAGATCATCCAAGGCCTCGCACGGCGGCGATTCATAGCCGACGCGGGGGCGGACGACAAGGCCGCGGGGGGACGGGGCCAGGGCGATGCGCAGGCTGCCGGAGTGTGGTGCCAGCGCAGCACTTGTTGTCGGACCGCAACAGGTCAGCGGGCTCGATGTTGCACGGGAGGCTTGCCGGAGGCCGGAAGCCGCCGGTTAACGCCGCTTGCGGAGGTGGCTCGGTGATTGCTACGGTCCGCGCAAGCGCCGGCAATCGAGGGCGGCTGGCCCACGCGCCGGACAACAACCTGGCTCGCCTCTCCAAGAGGATGTTCCATGTGCAAGACCAACCGTTTCAAGCGTCTGTCGTCCTGGCTTCCGCGGCGCGCCGTGCGAGCCCTGGCCGCCGGCGCGTCGATTGGCACGCTCGCATTCGTGTGCCCCCGGCAGGCCTGGGCCGACGGCGCTCGGGCCGGCGCTGAGACCACCTACCACGTGGTGATGCTCGACGCCGGAGATCTCCTTGTCGACATCGGCGTGGACAGCCACCTGTCTCCAGGGGATGTCGTGGAGATCTGGCGGGCCTTGAAGGTCAAGCACCCCGTGACCGGACGCATGCTGGAGGACCGATTCCGGATCGGATCGCTCAGGTTGTCCCAGGTCGGTACGAGGCTGTCGCTGGCGCGGCCGGAGGGCAATCTGACGCGGGACGCCCGTCCGGGCGACATCATCGTGGTGAGGTCCGCGGCAGCACCGACGCCAGTCCAGCCGACCGAGCCACCTGGGTCTCCGGCCCAGCGGCCACCCTCGGCGGAGCCGAAGCCGCCGGCGCTGGACCCGGAGGCGGCGGCGCTGACAGCCATCTTCGACCAGCTTCGCGGGTCTGATCCCGTGGTGCGCATCCGGGCCTACGAAGACTACGTGCGCGCCCACCCGACCGGACGGTACGCCGCCGTGCTGTACGAGGAGGCGCAGGCGCTCCGGCGGCTGCTGGCGCGTGAGACCAGCAGGGCCCCTGCGCCCCAGGAGCCGTCGATTCGTAGCTTCGCTGCACCGGAGAACGTCATGGAGGAGTCGCCCCTGAGCATCGGTGTCGAGGTTCAGGGCCCGGTCACCGGCGCGGTGCTGCACGTGCGCAACGCCGGCGAAGTCGCCTACCAGAGTCAGCCCATGACGCCGTCGGGACCGGGCTACTACACTGCGGTCGTGCCCTCCGACCGGATCAAGGCGCCGGGCCTGCAGTACTTCCTCGAGGGGATCATGCCCGACGGGCGCGCTGTGGCGCTCCGTGCTTCCGCGGATCGGCCGGAGGGCGCGGCCGTCGAGCCCGTGCCGCGGCCGGTGCCGCCGAAGCGCCGGAACGCGACGTTCTCCCTGCTTACGGACTACGCGGACTACAATCGAATGCGGGGCAACGACTATGCGTGGCAGACCGAAGGCTGGTTCGGGTTGCGCTATGGCCAGGACGTTGGTGTGCGGGCCGTGCGGTCGGGATTCGGCGTGTTTCGAGGCGCGGGCGGCACCATCGAGGATCTCGATGTGAACAGCCGGGCCCCGCGGCGGGTCGGGTTGACCTACGGCTATCTGGAAGTCGAGGTCGGCGCGTCGGACTTCGTCTCGCTGATTGCGCGAGGCGTGGTCGGTTTGCGCGACGAAGGCACATCCGGCGGCGGCCAGGGCATGATTCGCATCGGCAACGACTTGAAGACCAACCTTCTGCTCGGAGGCGAATTCCTCGGGGGCGTTGGCTTGCGTGGTTTTACGCAGCTCGAGCTCAACACCTTTCCCAACGTTCCTATCATCCTTCGAAGCGAGGTCACCAACCAGCCGGCAGGTGTCTCCGATTCGAGCCCGCGGCCTGCCGACGACGCGCGGACCTCGGCCGAGACGTCGAGCGATGCTGGTGACGTAGGCGCGCGAGGCATCGTGCAAGTGGGCTATCGCGTCGTACCCTCGCTGATCGTGTCGATTCGAGGGTCGTACCAGGGCAGGACGATCCATCACGCCGGTCCGGGCGTGGGTGCAGGAGTCACGTACCAATGGTGAATCGGATGTCTCCCAATCCGCGTGCGTTGTTCGCGAACGCCGTTCGTGTCGTTGCGCGGCGGCGCCTGGCAGGCGTGCTGACGGGTATGATGTGCGCCACGATCGTGGCCGGCGCCGCGACGGTGTCTGCGCAGCAGCCGCCTTCGGTCACCGCGCCGGCGAGCTCCATGTCGGCGGCCGATGCTGCTGTCGGGAGCCAGGCACCGGCCGTGTCGTCGAGTCCCGCGCCGACTCCCGCCGGCTCCGGGCAACCCGGAATCGTTGCGCCCCCTGCCGACCGCGTTCCGGCTGTCCACCATGCGCCTGTCTCCACGGGCGAGGCACACCGGCCCCTTCGCATCCGCGCGGAGATCGACAATCCGCACCTGGTGCGCAGGGCCTGGGTCGCCTGGAGGCCGGCGGGATCCTCGGTCATCGAAACCATCCCGTTTCAACGGGCTTCCGACGGTCCTTACGTTGCAGTCATCCCCGGCGACCGCGTCGCCGATCCATGGTTGGAGTACTGCATCGAATTCGAGTCCGTCGACGGGCGCACGTTCAGCGCGTTCGCCTCGCGGCAGGCGATGTTCCGCGTCGCCGTGCCGGGCAACCTGCAAGACCTTCGCGAGAGGGCGATGGCCACGCGCGTGTCGGGACGACGGTCCGTGGTCGACGCCTCCGGCGAGTTCGTGTACTTCGGAAAGACGGACGCTATGGTGCTGGATCCGGCGACGAACCGCCTCGTGAGCGAGGGAATCGCGGACCGGTATTGGCGCACGGAAGCGGGATATACTTATCGTCCTCTGGGTGTGGTCTCGGAGTTTAGCATTCGCGCCGGTGTCGTGCGGGGGCAGTCCGTGGTGCCCGACGAGACGGATAAGAGCAAGTTCGAAGTGGGCTTGAACTATGCTTCACCGAAGGTTCGCTTGCGGGCGGGGGACGACGTGTTCGTGGACGCGGAGCTGCTGACGAGCGTGACGGAGGTGGGCTTCTCGCTCGGCGGCGGAGGCGCGCTGCTGATCGGCGATCCCTATGGTACGCGGATGACGTTCGGCTTCGAAACCGTGGAGACGTTCGGCACGCGGTTCTACACGCGCATGGACATCTCGGCGAACGACCGATTCACGGTCGCGCCGATCATCGAGGTGACGGACATGCCGCACGCGGACCGATACGGCGTGCGGCTGCTGACGGAGGTGCAGTTGGATGCGGGGCAGGGGTTCCGGCTCGGCCTGCGTGGCGGCTATCAGGCGCGGACCTTCACGAGCGGTGGTGCGAGCGTGGGTACCACGGTGAGCTACGCTTTCTAGCCGAGCGCGGGTTCCACGACCGGACCCCGCGCCCGCGCCGCTATTGTACGCAGCCCGTCTCGTCCACCTCGCCGTCGCAGTCGTTGTCGAATCCGTCGCAGACCTCGGGAGACGGTACGCAAGAAGGATCCGGGCAGCCGAAAACGATGGACACGTTCGTCACGGCGCCGTCTTGCAGGCTGTTGCAGGCGCTGCCGTGGAACGTGATGGTGTCGGCGCCCGGGTCGTACGACCAGCCGTTGGCCGGATTTTGCGGAACCCGCTGCCCGTCGAACTATGCGTAGACCTTGTCCGGCTCGTGCGGCGTATCGTCGAGCTTGAACGTGCAGCTTCCGATCCCCCGATCACCCGGCGATGCGCGATCGTTTCGCGTGCCACATGGCGAGCAGGTGGGCGAGCAGGTCCATGCCCGCTTCGGAGCTCGTCTCGATGGTGCGGCCTCGCGCCATGCTCTGCACGGCCACCTGCGCGATGCGCTCGGGCACCTTGCGGCCGACGAGGCGATCGTCGGCAATGGCGTGCGGGGCGCGCGCGCGGAGCAAGGACACCGTGTTCAGGAAGTTGGCGTGCTCGGTGGCGGCCATGTGCTCGCCGAGGCGATCGTACTTCGCGCCCGATTCGCGCAGCAGCCACGGGGGCTCGTTGTCGTTCCGGAAGATGTACAGGACTTCCTGACGGCTTTCGTTGCGGGTGGTGCTCGACGTGGTGGTCGACTTGGTCATCACCAGGCCGCCGGTGAGCAGGGCCCGCCCTGCGCTGAACTTGCGCGACTTCTCCTCGGTCGTGGTCTCCACGCGCGTGTGATGGGTCGCCCGCAATGTCACCAGGACCGAGGCGTATGGCAGCCGGCGAATCGCTGGGGTCTCGTTCTCCAGGGCGTCGTCGTCGAAGCGGAACCGGCGCACGGCGCACATGTCCTGGCTCGTGACGACCGCGGAAGCATCGAATGCGAGGGCGTCATGGCCGCGAGCGCGCAGCCGTCCGAGCAGGTCGAGCGCACGGCTTTTCTCGGGCGTGAGCAGCGCGATCGCCGGCAATCCAGGGAGCAGATACAGGCGCGCTTCGTACGGCGTGATCCCCAGATCAGCGGCTAGAAGAGGGATCTCGACGTCGACGGAGGTAGCGAGCGCTGCGATCCCAACGACGAACATGCGAGAAGCGTAGCACGGCGGGCTGGCGGGTGGTCGTGCGGGCTCATGGGGCCGCGCCGCAGACTTGCTCGAGGCGCGATGCAACCGCCAGCCAGGCGTCCAGCAGCGCTTGCCTGGCGTCTCGCACCTGCGCGAGTCGCTGCATGTCCATCGAGCAGAGCAGCGCGTGGCAGTCGTACTGGACGCACAGCATCGGCTTGACGGCGAGCGAGCAGCCGTGGGTTCCCAGGAAGCAGCATGTCGTGAAGTCCTCGCAGCGTGGTGTCGGCTCGCAGCCGAGCAGGCGATTGGCCAGCAACAGCCACTGGTCGACCTGTCGTGCCACGGAGGCACTGCAGCATCCCCCGCCGGTCTGCTCGCCGCAGAGTCGACAGATCTTGTCCATCCGGGCCGCTCGCATGCAAGCGTTCAGACGCCGGCCGGCCGCGGCGAGACGAGCGACCGCCGCGGTGAGGTCCTCGTCGCGCCGGATCGATTCGGCGTGCGCCTCCCACAGGACGCGCGCCGTCTCCATCGCCTGCTCGGGTTCGGGCATCGTGCCGCCTCCGCCTTTCGCGAACCTCGCCGCCCTCGGTCAGAGCCACTTTCTGCGCTTGAAGAGCCACACCATGCCCAACGCGATCGCGATCATGACCGCCCAGGTCAGCGGATAGCCGTAGGTCCACCCGAGCTCAGGCATGTTGTACGGACTCGACCGGTCGAAGTTCATGCCGTACAGCCCCACCACGAACGTCAGCGGAATAAAGATGGTCGCGATCATGGTAAGGGTGCGCATGACCTCGTTGAGCTTGTTGGATACGCTGGACAGGTAGACGTCGAGCATGCTCGTGGTCATCTCGCGATACAGCTCGAGCAGGTCGAGGATCTGGACGGCGTGGTCCTGGATGTCGCGAAGGTAGACGCGGGTGCTGTCCTGGAACAGGCGTTGTTCGTCGCGCAGCAGGGCGGAGATGACCTCGCGGTGGGGCCAGAGCATCTTGCGAAGCAGCAGCAGCTCGCGCTTGCGGGCGTGGATCCGGTTGAGGGTATGTCGGGTCGGCTCGAGCAGCAGCTCCTGCTCGAGGTCCTCGAGCTGCGCGCCGAGCTCCTCGAGGAGAGGAAACCCGTGGTCGATGACGACATCGAGCAGCGCATAGAACAGGTAGTCGGCGCCGGTCGAGCGGATTCGCCCGCTGCGAGCCCGGATTCGACGCCGCACCGCGTCGAAGGGATCTTCCCCTCCGTTGCAGAAGCTCACCACGTAACCCCGTCCGAGGAACAGGCTCACCTGCCGCGTCGTGAGCTGCCCGTCGGTGCCCATGGCGAACGCGGCAATCACGAAGAGCTGCTGGTCGTAGGCTTCCGCCTTCGGACGCTGGCCGCTGTTGGTGACGTCCTCCAGCGCCAGGGGGTGCAGGCCGAACTTCTCGCCCAGGGTTCGGAGGGTGTCCGGGTCGGGTTCGCCCTGGATGTGAATCCATGTGATCCGCGGATCCTGGAGATAGCGAACGCATTCGTCGGCGTCGGCGTCGGCGTCCTCGACGACCGAATCCTCCGCGTACTCGAGGAGGTGGAGGCGCATTGGCTCGCGCGGACGCGGCTCCGGCGGCACGATGGATCCGGGGCTGGTGCCTGGGGGATTGTAGCGCTTGGTGAACAGCGGCATGAGGACTGCATCGTAGCAGCCGGCGGCGGCGGTGTGTCAACTGCCCCGCGAAGACAAGGTGCATTCGGCCGACCCGGATTCCACCCGAGCCCGACCTGCTCGTGTCGGTCCACCATCCACGCCCACGACCTGGTGACCAGTGCCGGACTCGCAGCCTGTACCCGGCATGCACTTCTGCCAAGTGGCACATCTTGTAGGTCAGAGAAAGAACCCGCCACGTACCCACGGTGACCGCCGAGCCGAACGCCGAGGGGGCGTCGTGGCCCGCGCGGTGTTTTTGCCCTGCGTGGGTTGCAGGTGACGATGGAGCGAAGAGGGTGCTATCGTTTCGTTCATGTCATCGTCGATCCGACACGGGGTTCTGCGGGCGGGGTTGAGTCTCGCGGTGGGCGTGGTGCTGTACGCTTGCGCCATCAATCCCCAGCCGGAACCGCCGGCGGAAGGCACCGCAGTCGCTGGAGGCGCGGGCGGCACCGCCCACGATGATGCGGGGACCATGGGTGGCAGTGGAGGTCAGAGCACGGGTGGCGGGGCGCCAGGCGGCGCCGGCGGGGCCGGGGTAGGGGGCGCGGGCGGTCTCGGGGGAGGCGACGGTGGCGCCGGGCAGGTTGGCGACGCAGGCGCGGATGTTCCGGACGCCGAAGCCGCGCCAGACGCCCCCGACGACGTGCCGTATGACACGATGGACGGCGATGCCCAGCCGGACACGAGCGACGACAACGCGCAGGCCGACGCCGTGACCGATGATGCGGTGACGGAGGATGCGGGCGGCGAAGACGGAGGAGGCTGATGGTGCCGCGGCGCGGCTGTTGGATCGGAGCGTTCGCGATCGTCATGGGCTTGTCGTGCGCGGCGAAGAGCCCGGAGCCGAAGCCGACCCCGCCGGACATGTCCGTGCTCGTGGATAGCTACGAACACCCAACGCTCTCGCTCGACCCGTCGAACGTCCGGCTCGCGTTCGAGGCCAGCATGTCGGTTTCTGCTTCCGTGCAGACCGCGGTGGAGTTGGTGCCGCAGATCCAGACTGCCGTTCATGCTGGGCTGAATGCGGACGGCGACCAGAAGCAGATCGGCGCCAGCAGCAACGGATCGAACCGAACGATCGACGTGACGGGGTCGGGCTTTCTTCTTGTTCACCGCATCTGCCCTGGGACGGCGGTGGGCGGCGGGCCGAACGAAGCCAACGGCTCGATCGACCTGACCATCGGTTTCACCGAGCGAGGTATCGATCCGGTCGTGTGGGGAACGTTCAATGCGTGCCAGTTCGTGCTCGGAGGCGCGCCGGCGACGGTGCAGGGCGCCGTCCAGATGTACGTGGGTGAGAACCTCACGTTCGACAAGTTCGGCACCGAGCCGGTGCTGGTGGCGGTGGATGGCGCGCTGACCGACGTTTCCGGCACGGCCGGGCTGGCGATGGATTGTCGCATCGCACCGACCGGTGCGTTCGAGTATCGCGTTTTCGTGGGAACGCAGCATGTGATCTACTGGGACGACCTGGAGCAGCGCGGCTTTCGCGCGGCTAACGGCACCTGGACTTGCCAGCTCGACCTCCACCTATGCACACGCGACGAAGACAGCCAGCAGCTCGCTTGGTGAGCGCGGTCCTCTGCGGATGCGCGGTCGCAGGCTACGCGGTGTCGTCGGACGCCTATCACACCGACAAGCAGCGGCTCGGCTATGGTACGGCGTACACGCTGGGCAAGCGCACCATCGCGCTCGGCCCCTTCACTGCCCAGTATGGTCTGTTCGATCACTTCGACGTGGGCACCTACGTTCTTCCGTGGTTCGTGCGGGTCGGCAATCTCGGCGTCAAGTGGCAGCTCCCGGTCACGGACACGGTCGACGTGGCGCCGCAGCTCTACTCGTTCCGCCTCGACGTGCAGAAGCTCAACGCGGACTCTCCGCCGCTGGTGATCGGTGCGGTTCCCTTCGACGTCACGGCGTCGTGGCGAGCGAGCAAGGATCACACGTTGAGTCTGTCGGCCGTGTACACCTGGATCCACTTGCAAGGCACGTTCGACCAGGAGGCGCTGGAGGGCGCCGCGGCGGTGAGCAACTTCCAGATCGTGTCCACATGGGAGTACCGCTGGACGCGCGTGACCGCGCTGCTGCTTCGCCTGCGCTACCTCGCTCACCAGTGGCAGCCGACCGCTTCCGCGTCGTATGTCCTGCACCCGGACGAGTACACGACGGTGGAGGTGTACGGTGATGCGCGTCTGGACGCGCTGGACGTGAGGCACGCCTGGTCGTTGATTCCTGGCGCGGCGTGGTCGTGGGAGACTTTCAATCTGCGCGTGGGGCTGGGATACGGCAACTACAACGTGCCTGGGGTGAACTTCGTGCTTCCGCGCAAAACGCTCTGTCCCGAGCTCGACGTGTTCTGGCGGTGGTAGGCCGCGAGGGGCTTAGCGGGCGGGGGCGCGGCGGGCGATGATCTGCTCCATCTGCCCCAGCATGGTGTCCAGCTCCTTGGCGGCAGCCACGATGGCATCGGGGCGGGTGAGGTCGACGCCCGCACCGCGCAGCAGGTCGAGCGGCGGCTTGGACAGACCGCCCTTGAGCATGCCGAGGTAGGCATCGCGGGCTGGGGCGCCTTCCGCCTTCACCTTGCTGGCGATGGCGATACCCGAGGACAGCCCGGTCGCGTACGAGTAGACGTAGTACTTGTAATAGAAGTGCGGGATATACGCCCACTCGATGTCATCGTTCGGCCCCATGGTGAAATCGGGGCCGTAGTAGGCCTTGATCAGCGCGCCGTACTTGGCATTCAGCAGCTCGGCGGTCAGGGGCTCTCCCTTCTCCGCCGCTTTGTGCGCGGCATCCTCGAATTCAGCGAACAGCGCCTGGCGATAGACCGTCGTGCGAATCCGGTCCACCATCTCGTTGAGCAGGAACAGCCGCTCGTCATCGGTTTTCGCGTGCTCGAGCAGGTAGTCCGACAGCAGCTTCTCGTTCGTGGTCGACGCGATCTCGGCGAGGAATGCCGAGTAGCCGCTCGTGACATAGGGCTGATTCTTCATCGCGAGGTCGGAGTGCATGGCATGGCCGAACTCGTGCGCAAGGGTGGACAGGTCGTCGTACTCCTCGAAATAGTTCATCTTGACGAAGGGGTGGACGCCATAGACGGAGGAGCAGAAGGCGCCGCTCTTCTTGTTCTTGTGGGGGTACAGGTCGAGCCAGCCGTTGTTGACATCGAGGCCGGTGCGCAGCGCATTGACATATTCGGTTCCCAGGGGTGCCATGGCTTCGGGCAAGATGCGCAAGGCGTCGTCGTAGGTGACACGCATCGGCACCGCAGCGACCATCGGGGTGTACATGTCATAGATGTGCAGCTCCGGCAAGCCCATGATCTGCTTGCGCAGGCGCACGTAGCGGTGCAGCGGCGCGAGATTGGCATTCACCGTAGTGACCAGGTTATCGTAGACCTTCTCGTCGATGTTGTCCTTGTCCATGTAGGCCTGCCGCGCGGTCTGGTATCCTCGCGACCGCGCCAGCATGACGTTGAACCGGACCTGGCCGGAGAGCGTGCTCGCGAAGGCGTGCTGGTATTGCTTGAGCGTCGCGAAGAACGACTCGACCGTATCCTGGCGCACGCGACGATCCGGGTCCGCGCGGAGCTTGCCGTAGTTCGACATGGTCATCTGTACCTCGGATCCTGAGGCGTCCTTGACCTTGGGCAACGGCATGTCGGCGATGAGGCTGGTGAATGTCTTTTCGTGGTCCGACGGCAGCTCGTTGAGGTCGATCTCGGCCCAGAGGTTGTCTCCCGCCAGGGACAGCACCCGCTCTGCTTCGTCGCCCAGCGCGCGCGACCGTCGGCGCCGGACCTCGTCGATGTACGGCTTGAAGCCGGCGAGCTTGCTGTCGGCCTTGTAGGCTCGCTGCAGCGCGGCGTCGTCCAGGGCCAGCAGCTCCTTGCGGATCAAGGCAGCCTTGGCGATGAGGTCGTTCATCGCATCGAGCGCACGGTCCGCCATGCTCTGCAGGGTCGTGTTCTTCTGGTCGGTGTCCAGCCTGTTGTTGGAATAAAGCGTGGCCTTGTTCGTCAGCAGCCGCGTGTCGAAGTACAGGGTCAGGCACTCCTGCAGCATCCTGGGCTGTCGCAGCTTGCCGCGGTAGGTTTCGAGCTTCTTGCGGTTCTCCGACGCCTGCTTGAGCGCCTCTTCGAAGGCGGCGTCGCTGGCGAAAAGCGGCGAGAGGTTCCACTTGAACCGGTCCGGAATGGCGCTGCGGTCGATGTTGCCGTCGGGGAACCCCTTCGCGGCTGGTTGCGGGGCTGCCGGTGGCGAAGTCGACGCCGGGGGCGTGGCGATCGGCGGCGCGGTCTGCGGGCTCTGCACCGGTGGATTCGAAGGACCGCAGGCACCCGCGAGAAGGGCGCCGCAGGCGAGCAGCATCGACGGGATCCTCGTTCGTTGCATGGCTACTTCTCCCTGGCCGCGCACCCTAGCCGCGTCGATCCCGCGACGCAACCGCGGATCTTGGGGATGGTGAAGCGACACGAAGCGTGCGCGATCGAATCGAGTTTGCTAGGCTCCCGCGCCGAGGCACTTCATGAGACCGCCGAGCGCAGCGATCGCCGCGAGCTTGCTCGCCGCAGGGCTTGTGGCCTCTTCCGGTGTCGCCCAGCCGAGGCAGGCCTTCACCATCGAGTGGACCGCCCCTGACGAGTGCCCGTCCGCGGATTCCGTCAGCGCCGGCATTCACGACCTGCTCGGCCCGAGCCCCGACGCCAGCCGCCCCATCGCCGCCCGCGCCACCGCTTACCGCGGAGAAGACGCCCAGTGGCACGTCGAGATCATCACCACGTCGCAGGACGGAACCGGCCAGCGCAAGGTTTCCGGGCCGTCTTGCAAGGCCGTGGCCGAAGCGGCGGAGCTGATCGTCGCGCTGGCGGTGGATCCGGATGCCGTGGCCGCCCGGTCCGGGCTGCTGCCTGCCAGCGCGAGCGCGTCGGTCGCGCCGCCTCCCGCGTCGGCTTTGCCAGCTCCGGCGTCCGCGCCATCCGCGCCGCCGGCAGCCCCGCCTCCGTCCCGGCCCGCCGCATCGTCGCGCCCCGCCCCCGGCGTGTCGTTCACCGGTCGGGCCGCCCTGTCGGTCCGCGCTGTCGCGGATATCGGCGCGCTGCCGTCGGCCACGCCCGGATGGTCCGCGGCAATTGCCTATGCGCCCGAAGGGTGGCGTTTCGGCGTGTCGGCCCAGGACTTCGCGTCGCGCAGGCAAACGTTGTCGCAGCGTCCCGGCGCTGGCGGCGAGTTCGACCTGTGGACCGCCGGCCTTCTGGCCTGCAGGGAGCTTGCCGGATCGAGCCTGTCCGCGTGGGTGTGCGCGGGCGCGGAGGTTGGAAAGCTGCACGCGCGCGGCTACGGCGTGCGCGCACCATCGTCGTCGAACCCCTGGTGGTACGCCGCGACGGTCGACGCTGCAGGGCAATGGAAGCTCGGCGAGGCAATCGCGGTCCGATGCTCCGCGGGGATCGCCGTCCCGCTGGACCGCAAGTGGTATGTCATCGACCCGTACGGCAGCGTGCATCGGGCCAGTCCTGTGTCGGCTCGATTCACGGTGGGGCCGACGCTGTTTTTTCCGTGACGGTCCACGCAGTTTTCGGCCACGATGAAGAGGAGCTCGATGTCGTCGCAGGTCCACGCCGGCTCCCCAATCACCGCTGCGGACGCGGCGCCGCAGGGGTCGGAGTGCGCGGCGGACTTCGACGGTTTGTACCAGGAGCACTTCGACTTCGTGTGGAGAAGCCTGCGACGACTCGGCGTGCCGGATCATCTCCTGGATGATGCCGTCCAGGAGACGTTTCTCGTGGTGTACCGCCGGCTGCCGGATGTCACCATCCGCGTGTCCGTGCGCGCTTGGCTTTCCGGGATCGTCATGCGCGTGGCGAGCGAGGTTCGGCGGTCGATGCGCCGCAAGGATCCGCAGACGCGCGCCGGGGCTGCCGGGCCGGACGTCGACACGATCGTCGACACGACGCGGCCCGATCCGCATCGGCAGCTCGAGCAGGCGGACGCGGTGCGTTTGCTGCACGACCTTCTCGAGGAGCTCGACGGACCGAAGCGTGAGGTGTTCGTGCTGGTGGAGCTCGAGCAACTGACGATTCCGGAGGTGGCGGAAGCGTTGGGGGTCAACGAGAATACGGTGTATTCGCGAATCCGGGCCGCGCGAAAGGCATTCGATCAGGCGGTGGCCCGATGCCTAGCCAGGGAGAAGTGGAGGGACCGATGTCCGGCTTGAGTCCCCAGTCCCGAGCAATCGTCGAAGCAGCCCGCCATGGCGACGACCCTTCGCCAGAGGACCGCGTCCGAATCCGCCGTGCGCTGGCGCTGCGGGTCGGGGCGGGCCTGGCCGCGGGCGCCGCTGCGTCGGCTTCCGCATCCGCCGCCGGAGCATCGGGTGTTGCAGCGGCTGGGGCGCTCGGCAAGGCCGCCCTCGCGGTGGCGATCGTCGCCCTGGGTGGCGCGGGCTACTACGTGGCAATGCGTCCGGAATCCCCGGCTCCCCGGCCGTCGGCCATGGCTGCCCAGGTCCAGCCGACGGTCCTGGGATCGGCCCGGGCGGCTCCCGCGCCGGTCACGGCGAGCGCGGTCGCGACGGATGCGCCGCCTGCAGCGTCTCCGGCAGTCGTGGTGTCCGCGCCCGCGGCGCCGGCGGTGTCCGGGCCCGATCTGGAGCGCGAGGTCGCGCGGCTTCGCGAGGCGCATGTAGCCTTGCGCGACGGAAAACCAGCGGAAGCGATGAACCTGCTCGACGAGGAGCAGCCCGACGTGCTCGTGGAGGAGCGGGCGGCGATGCGCGTGTTTGCGCTGTGCCGGATGGGCAGACGGGAGGAAGCGCGGACGGAGGCAGCACTGTTTCTGCAACGGTGGCCCCGGTCGCCCCAGGCAGGGCGGGTCAAGGCGGCGTGCGCCGAATGACGGGCTAGATGGGGCGTGCGCGTGGGTTTTCCGGGGCGGGCCACTCGCCACGAGCGATTCACCACTAGCCGTGAACCACGCTACGACAGAATGGGGAGATGGGTGGGGGGGATTGCCTGCTCGTGGGGGATGTCCTCGCCGCGGTCGCGCGCTTCGGCGAGCTTGCGCTGCCGCCAATAGCAATAGGGATTGTCTCGTCCAGCGCCGGTGTGCGCGAAGTTGATCCAGGTGCAGCCGCCGCGGCACACTTCCGCATAGTCGCAGGTGCGGCAGAAGCCGCCGAGCCTGTCTGGCGTGAACTCGCGGTTGTAGGCGAATGCGCCGGGACGGAACCACACATCTCGGAGGGAGGAGCCGCGGATGTTGCCCTCCACGAATGCATCGACCTTCTCCTGGGACGACGGCAGCGACAAGCAGCCCTTGATGTTGCCGTTGCTCTCGATGCCGATGACGGAGCAGCCGGCGGGGCAGCCGGTCCAGAAGGGGATGGGGGAGGAGGGATCCCGCAGGTCTTCCTCGAATTCGCCGAAGTAGCCGATATCATGGCCGGGGTAGACCTTCGGGCGGCGGTTGTCCCGGCACATCCTCGCGATCATGGGCACGAGCGTGAGCACGTCTTCCGGCTGGATGACCAGGTCCCAGTGGTCGCGCATGTTGCCGGTCGGGGTACCGAGCTGAACCTGCCAGCGCTCCACCCCATGCTGGGCAAGCATCTCGCGGAACGCCTCCAGGCTCGCCATGTTGGCGCGGGTGATCGTGGTGACCACGCTGGTGTGGATTCCCGCCCGCAGCGCGCTGGCGATCGACGACAACACCTTGTGGTAGAGCCCGTTGTGACGTCGCAGGTAGTCGTGGTCCTGCTCGAAGCCGTCGAGGCTGAAGGCCACGCTTTCGAGCCCGACGACCTTGGCTGTGCGCGCCACGTCGTCGTCCCACGCCAGGCCGTTGGTCACCATGCCCACGCGTACGCCGCGCTCGATGAGCGCCTGGGCGATGAGCGGCCAGTCTCGACGCAGCAGCGGCTCGCCGCCTCCGAGCGTGAGGAACCTGCACTTGAGGTCCGCCAGCTCCCGGCAAAGCCGCAGGGCCTCGTCGAGCGACATCTCGTCTGCGCGAGGCTTGCCAGCGCGAGAGCCACAGTGGCGGCAGTTGAGATTGCATCGCAGCGTGAGCTCCCACACCGCCGAGCGCGGGTAGAAGCCATACTTCTGTAGAAGCTTGATCATGGTCGGCGTCCCGGCGGCATTAGTTGCTAGATGGGCGCCGCGTACATCGCGCCGTTCGCGCAGTTCGGCGCGTTCAGGCAGTCGGCATCCTCGCAGTCGGTCTTGCCGTCGTTGTCGTTATCGACCTGGTCGTCGCACGCCGTCTCGTACGGGATACCGTACTTGGTGCCGGAGCAGCCCGGGGCGTTCGTGCAGTCTTCGTCCGCGCAGTCGACCTTGCCGTCGTTGTCGTTGTCGACCTGGTCGTCACAATCCTTCTCAAAAGGAATGCCGTACAACGTTCCCTGGCAGGAGATGTCGTTGAAGCAATCCGGATCGGCGCAGTCCACTTTGCCGTCCGAGTCGTCGTCGACGTTGTTCGAGCAGTCTTTCTCGAAGGGGATGCCGTACAACATTCCCTGGCAGCCTGGCGCGTTGAAGCAGTCGGAGTCCAGACAATCCACGGCGCCGTCGTTGTCGTTGTCGACCTGGTCGTCGCAGCTCGTCTCGTACGGGATGCCGTACTTGGTCCCGGTGCAGCCGGGCGTGTTCCAGCAGTCCTGATCGTCGCAGTCGACCTTGCCGTCGCCGTCGTCGTCGACGTTGTTCGCGCAGTCCTTCTCGAAGGGGATGCCGTACAGCTCGCCCTGGCAGCCGGGCGCGTTGTAGCAGTCTTCGTCGTCGCAGTCGACTTTGCCGTCGCTGTCGTCGTCGACGTTGTTCGCGCAGTCCTTCTCGAAGGGGATGCCGTACAGCTCGCCCTGGCAGCCGGGCGCATTGTAGCAGTCTTCGTCGTCGCAGTCGATCCGGCCGTCGTAGTCGTTGTCGAGCTTGTCGTCGCAGACCTCCTGGTGATTGGTGCCACCGCCGGACCCCGCGATGCCTGCCTCGCCGCCCGAGCCTGCCTGCCCTGCCATCCCGCCCGTGCCGCCGTCGGTGGTGTCGTTGCCGATGTTTTCGTCGCTCCCACAGGCGGCAGCGCCGAGGACCAACCCGAGCGCCAGGGGCACCGCCGCGGTCGTTGCACGCCAGCGACGCCAGGGCGTCACCTTCCTGCGCGGTTGATCGAGCTCTGTGCAAACGTGTTCGAGATACGCCTTGATCTTGGATGCATGGTCATCCATGGGCTGACCCTCCGTAAGCTTTGGACAAGGGTACACCGGACATGCCGGCTGGTTCCACCTCGGATCGTGGCCGGCCACTGGCTGGTCCGTGACGGGAAACGCATGCCGCGGCGAAAGGCGCGTCTGGCAGGAGAAAGGGAGTGCAGTCGGGGCCGGGAGAACGCGAAGGTGCCCGGATTCGTCACGAACCAAGGACATCCCGGCAGCGCGACCATCACGCGAACCTGGCAGGGGTCCGACGAAGCGGCCGTCAGTACCATCGGTACCCTGCCCACAACGGTACGTAGAACGTCGACTGGCCTTGCGCCGTGCCGAGCAGAAGGCTCGGGTTCATGGATAGATGCCACTCGCCGCTGTCCGAATCATCGAGGATGGCTCGCAACTCGAGCGTGGGGCCCACGGTTACGTGGCTCACGAACTCGATCTTGTCGTCGGACCGGGCGCCAACCAGCGGGTTGTAGGTCGCACCGATGTCTTTGTCCGAGGATCCAGCGATGGCGCCGCCGCCGATCCACCAGCGCTTCGACGCCTTCCACGAATAGCCGAGACTCGCAGCACCCAGCGAGAAGAGAGCTTTTTCGGTCGAGCCCAGGCCGCAATGGAAGCGAGCCATGATCGCGGACCGCGGCGTGAAGGCATACCCTGCCTCGATGACTGCGCCGAACATCAGGGAGGAATTGCGGTAGTCGGGGGTGTTCGGATCCTGCCGCGCAGCCGCCGATGGCGCCTCCTTGACGACCAGCGCCGTGTAGTTGAGCGCGAATCCGACGCCCGCCATCATGTCGCCGGCCTCGGGCTGGGGCGGGCGCGCACGGGGCGACGGGGCCTTGGGGGCGGGGGAGGGCTGCGCCGGATTGCGCATCTCGGGTTTCGCGATGCTTACGGACAAGGGCTGGCCGTCGCCCGCGGCGTCGATGTCCCGCGCGGCGAAGACACCTCCCCAGTCGACCTCCACCCGGTGCCGGCCCCGGAATACCAGCACCGTGGAGGGCGACTTGTCGCGCACCAGAATGCCGTCGATATGCACGGCTGCACCCGGTGGAAAGGTTTCCACGCGCAGACGAGTCGCGCGCGCCTTGATGCGCGCCAGCGCCACCGTGGCGGCGTCCAGGTACTGCGCTTGCGCGCCCGCCTCGGCCAGGTAGGCTTCGTAGGCTTCGTAGGCGAGCTGGGCCTGTCCCAGGCTCTCCCGGGTGCGCGCGATGTTGTACGTGATCGTGGCCGCATGGTGCGCGCGGTCCGCGCGCTCGAACGCCTCGATCGCACCGACGAAGTCGTCCTTCTCGAAGAGCAGCACGCCCCTGTCGAAATCGGCGGTCGCAGCCTCCGGGGAGGCGTCTTGTGCACGCGCTGTCGCATTCGCTCCCGCCGCGATCACGCCGCAGCACAGCGCAACACAGCAGCGAAAGGGAGCTGGTCCCAATCCATGACGACCTCGATCAGGGGCACCCTGTCCCCGTCGCCCGCGCATCCCACTCATTGCAGCCCCTTGGCAACCCCGGGCAAGCACTCGCCGCCCTTCCATTCGAACCCCGCCCGGCAACAATGGCCGTTCGACATGACCATGCCCGCCTCGCACGTCGCGGCGGCGGATGCGGCGGGCTTCGGAACCGCCGGCTTCGCAGCCGTCGCTCGCGTGGAGGCCGCCGCGCGTGGCGGGAGGGAAGCAGGGACGCTCGCGGTCGGCTCGGCGCTGCTCGCCACCGGCGCGGGCGCAGGCGGGCTCTCGCTCGATGTTGGTGCCGGCGATGCCGGCGCGGACGCGGACGGAAGCGTCGACGTTTCCGACGACATGCCGTTCACCGCCGTCGCCGCTGCGGGCGCTTTCGCACGCGTGCCCAGGATCCAGCCCGCGATCGATGCTGTGAGCAGAGCGGCCGACGCTACCGCCACCACGCCCCAGGGGCGACGCTTGGGGGAGGCATGGCCGTCGGTTCGGCCCCAGCCGCTGGATATCGGGCGCGGCTGGCTGCTGGACAGGGCGGCCGAGTCGCTTCGCACGGTGGCTTCGAAGGGCAGGCTGTCGATGCTCATGCGCTCGATTCGCCGCAAGGTTTCCGCGCTTGCGGCAGAAGCGAAGGGAGCGAGCGCTTCGGCCAGCACGGCGGCGCTTGCGTAGCGATCCGACGGCTCCTTGCACAGGCACCGCGCGACGACGTCATCCAGCCCGGGAGGCACGCCTGGGCGCAGCGTGGATACCCTGGGCGGCACGTCTTCGAGAATGTGCGCCACCATGGCGACCACGCCGTCGTCCGGATCACCGAATGGCAGACGTCCCGTCACCAGCTCAAATAGCGTGACCCCCATCGACCAGATGTCGGTCCTGTGGTCGACCTGCTTGGAGCTGCGAAGCTGCTCGGGCGACATGTACGCCGGTGTTCCAAAGACCGCACCCGTCTTCGTGATGCTCGCGTCGGACCCTGCCGCCGTGGCGACCTGGCTCACCGTCTTCGAGATGCCGAAGTCGAGGATCTTGACCAGGGGAGAACCGTCGACGCGCCGAGCCAGGAACAGGTTCGCGGGCTTGAGATCGCGATGCACGATGCCGCGCCGGTGCGCCTCGAACAATGCTTCGCACGCCTGGATCGCGTAGTCGACGATGGCCGGGACGGGCAACGACGGTTCGGCCGAAAGCACCGCTTTCAGGTCGGTGCCCTCGAGGTGCTCCATGACAAGATAGGGGGCTCCCGAGTCGAGGGTGCCGAAGTCCATTACGCGCGCGACGTGATCGCTCTTGATGGCGGCGGCGGTGCGGGCTTCGCGCAGGAAGCGATCGGCAGCGGAGGGGTCGCGAAGCGCCGCGGGCAGCAGAACCTTGATCGCGACCTGTTGGTCGAGCTGCGTGTGCCTGGCGGCCACCACCACGCCCATGCCGCCGGCTCCCAGCACGCGCTCGCAAACGTACTTGCCGCCGACCAGATCGCCGGCGCGGGGCGTACCGTCAGGCCAGGCGGACTCGTTGGAGGAATCGGAAGGGGCGATCATGGAGGCTCCCCGCTCCGGAAACCGGGCCGACTAGCCTATCACCTCGGAGCGCCGCAGGCGAGGGTGGTCGCACGCCACGACGGCCGCTGCGGTCGCGGCTGCCTGCCGCGGACGGAAGAGCAGGTGGCGTGCACGACGATCGCAGATGGACGCTCGCGCATGCGCGCGAGGTGTACTCCGGTCGCTTGGGTTGGCCGCAGATCGCGCGGCATACCGCGGAGGCTGCGGGTTCTGCTCGGACGTGGCAGTGGCGAAACAACGCCGATCGTACATCGTAGTCTGCTCGGCCTCGGTCGAGCGATGCATAGACTTGGAACGCGAGAAGCCGACCGGTTTGCCAGAGGGGGCCCTGGCCCTCCGAGGCTCGGCCGGAGCTTCGCCTGCCCGGATCCAGGAGCCTCAACGGGTGAGCGATCAACGTCGATTCCAAAACGGTCCCCGGATGGCGGCCCGGAAACCCCGCCAATCGAAGAGGCCGCGTGACGGGATTCTGGTGTTCGGGACTCGTCCGTTTTCGGAGCGGTTAGAACCTTGCCTCACGCACCCCAACAACACGAGCCGGGGCCCTGGAATCAACGTGCCCTGCCGAGTCGGGGCCGAGACGGGGGGCGGGGTGAGCAGGACGATGGCGAGAGTAACGGGGTCACGAACCGTCTCCCGCGAGGTTACTTGCCAGTCGTTTGTGCACCAACGCTTCGATCGCCGCCAGTGCCCGCTCAGTCAGTACACGAGTTTGCCCGTTGGTGATTGCGTTCTGCACCATGGATGGCGTAATTCCCTGGCCCTGCATTCGGTCGAACGCATGCCCGCTGTCCTCCCGCCCAGCAGCTCTACCGACGGCATTGGTCGGTTGCCGGGGGTCGAACCCTCCCAGCTACGGCAGGATGCGGCTGCTCCGGCCGCTGCGCTGGGTGCGTCTCGGCTGGTTCCGACCGCCCATCCTCGGCCCATGCGCGCCGCGGCACCAGCGACAGCACAAAGGCCGCCAGCAGCAGCAGCAGCAAGCGGATGAGACCGGACCGCGCGCGCCACCACCGCAGAGCTTGCCTCGGCTGCGCCTTGCGGTGCGTTGTGGTGTGCGTATCGAGCTGTGTCATTTCGTCCTCAGGGCTCGCGTTCGCCGGATACTAGCACGTCGCCGTGCGGCATCGACCCTATACGGGAGCTTGCAGATCCTGCCACGCGACGACCCATCCGTCGCTCGATGGTTGCTGTTGCGTTCTTGAAGGGTACTCATCGGTAGCAAACCAACACAGGATTGGCGGGTGGCAGGGGTTCCGGCTTCGGTTCGGCCGAAGCCGATCCAGCATATAGCACAGCCGTCGCTACGATGGGCTCGATTCGGGGCGGCTTCCGGGATCTCGCGAGACGATGGGTGAGCGGGGTGGGCTCAGGTTCAGTTGATGCCCGTCGAGGGCGGGTTGTGGTCCGTTCCAGAACCACCCCTTCCCGGAACACCCCCTCGATGACGATCCCCCGACAGACCCAGCCCAAACGCGCCACGCTGTACCTCCGCGTCCTGACGCGCTCCTGCTCGGCGACCCTACCGAAGATGGCGATCAACAAGGGCCGCACGGGACCCCCAGTGTCGAGCCAGGGTTCGCGCACGCTGATGACCTGCACGCCGATCCTGTCCAAGTCCAAGACCGTCTGCAAGGTACCCAAGATGGACCTTTGAAGCCTGTCCAGAGTCCAGACAATGACGACCTGGAACCTGCCACGGTGGGCATCGGCGAGGAGCCTGTCGAGCTGGGGCCTGGCCTTGGCGCCAGGCACCTCTTCGCTGAAGGTTTCCATGACGGTGAGCCCCCTGGCCTGGGCGAGCCGCTCAAGGTCCGGGAGCCGGTTGTCGAGGCATTGGTCCTAGGTGGAAACGCGGAGGTAGAGGACGGCTGTGTTCACAACCTGAGTACGATGGCCCCAGCCGGGCAATCGACGTGCCCTGCCGGGTCGGGGCCAGGACGGTGGGACGGGCGAGGCCCAACACGGTAAGACCTGAGGAGAAGTAGCCCCAATCTTCATTGCCCCTCCGGCCCGCTCACGCGTAGTCGCGAGAAGTAGCACCCCGAGCAACCACTCAACGCCTTGTACACGTCTTTCGTGACCAGAAGTATCAACCCCGTACTATTTGAATACGTGAAGACCCGATGCTCGCCCACCGCATCAGCTCGCAAGTGAGCCTTGATTACGCTTCCCGTCCTGGGGTTCAGCACGCTCCGCGTTGTGTCTACAACGTCGAGCGCGTCGAGGAGGTGCGGGATGAAGTAGTCGACAGTCCGATCACCGCAGCTGAGCGCTACAGGTAACCACTCGATGCGGTCTGATGGCGCCCGCATGGTATCAAGCACTGTCATCATCTTTGCCGAAACAAGGAGCACGCCCGCGTCGTTCGGCTGCAAATCGACCGGACCTATGTTCGCATCGACTGAGAACGTGGGCGGCTTCCAATTTCCCATCAACTCAGTCGGGCCGAACCTGGGCGGCCACCACCCGAGTGGCTTGCGTGCCACTCCTCCTGCCGCATCCTGCGGCCACATGACCGAATAGACAACAACCACGACTATTTCCTCCACCAACTCTTCCGGAGCATCTCCGGATTCTGTCGGACGGGGTCTTTCACACGCACTTCATGCTCCTCAAGGAACCGTACCAGGTTGCCGCGAGCTGCATTGTCGGCTTCTTGCATCCCGATAAGTACGAACTGGTGGTATTCGTTGGGGTGCCTGCCTTGATGCGACATCAGCTCCGTGTTCCAGGGCTCCTCCAAGGCCAGACCATAACGCTCCGCAACTGAAGCCATTGCAGCGGTGTAGCTCTCGCTCTTGTTTGTTGCGAAATGATGAAGCTGGACTGGTAGGGGTTGAGAAGCGAGGTCTTCGCCGATGGCCGGGGCGAGCAGGTTGACCCCACCCTCATTGTCCGCCAGGAAGTTACCCAGGCTCATCCGGCTAGCGGGAATGGGGGCACCTTCGACGAGGATTGGCGTCAAGGTCAACGTGACCTGGGCAGCCCCGACCCCCGCATAGGTGCCGTGGTAGTAGACGCCCACCATGTCCCCCATCCGGTAGGACGACGCCATTTCCGGAACGTGGTGGAACACGTCCTTCGCGCCGGAATAGAGGCCGTACCCGGCAGCCACAGTCATTCCCAACGGGTTGGCCAGGGCGAAGTTCATCCCCGCCCATCGGCCCGCGGCTTTCGCTAGCGAAACGCCGTTGTCCTTGCCGACGTTGTTGGCCCCCTCCAGCAGGTCAGTTACGGGCCGGGCGGCAGTGCTGGCCATCTCCCGACCGGCCTGGGATATGCCGATGTCGGCATCGGAGGCAGTGGACATCAAGTCAGTGTCGTCAACGCTCGCGTCCGGCCCGCCGTCCCCGGGCTTTGGGTCATACGGGACTGCGGGACTGCCCTGACCGTTACAGCTCGCCCCATCCGAACAGTCCAACCCCACCAAGTCCACCGCAACAAGCACCCGCCCATGCACATACGCATACAGGTTCAAGTCCCCCTGCCCAGGCGCGTGCACCGCTAGCGGGTCCGGCGAGATCCACCTCTGCAGCAGCGGCGC